>ERZ777011.91-NODE-91-length-135043-cov-20.337719_pt1 | contig 135043 bp, 89 predicted proteins | sample MGYA00374964_ERZ777011 | MGnify/ENA primary metagenome ERZ777011 (study PRJEB29310, sample SAMD00008975) | mouse gut metagenome | study: EMG produced TPA metagenomics assembly of the Metagenome analysis of fecal microbiota from mouse which was promoted... | reverse complement strand
ATACTCCAAATAGTACATGCTTTTTTTAGCTCCCGCATCTTTTGCATTCAACCGGAATTAATTAAATTTGCATTAATATATTAGAGTGTTAGACCATCTTGGCTTCTTCTTGATATACTTTTGTTTCGTTTTTTGCAGAAAAAAGACAATAATACTTAAGTATTTGATTTCACCATATTAACCATTAATCGAGTGGAATCCGACAGGCGACAATGGAATCAAACCGATATGACCAGCTGAAAAAACTTCTTGCCCTCGAAGCCAAACAACGGCTCCGTGAGGAGGTGTTCGACACATTGCTCGATGGCGGAGAAGAGCTCCACCTGTCAACATATGAGCCGATGATTGATGCCGGGGAATTCAACCCCCATATCTTCATTGTCAAGGAAGGGCTTATCCGCGGCACATATCTCGACAAGAACATGGAGAAGACCGTCGGATTCGCATTGCCGGGCACGGTTATCATATCTTTCCACTGCTATTACGGGGGAGAGCCGTCGTATTACCGCTATGAAGCATGTTGCCAGACAGTTGTTGTCAGAATTCCGCGCCAGCATTTCGACACGCTTCTCCAGCGCTCCCACGAGTTCGCCCTATGGGTTACGAGTGCCCATCAGAACCAGCTGTATTATAACGAGTTCCAGAAACACATTTTGAGCGGCGACGCAAAAAGCCGGCTTATCCAACTCACATGCCGCCTGTCGGGCATAATCACCGATAATCAAGCCGATAACATAGGGAATAGCGCCGACAGCGCCGAAAACCACGATTGCAACGTGAGAAAGGAGATGCACCAGCGGTGGGGCAAAATATTCCAGCTCGTGCCCTCTAAAATCATCGCATCCTACCTCGGAATAACCGAACAGCATCTCAGCAAAATCAAAAAAGAGCTCATCAAAGAGAAAGCCCAGCTATAACACACTTACCGATTAACTTGCACAGACCTGTGCGGGGGAGATGCCGCACATACGCCCCCGGATTGTTTTAAACACACAACAGCCCAACACATTTCTTAATCTACATTAATACCTTTTCAATTCGATTGATTTATATTTGCGGATATTGAGATTTGCATTTTTACTAATCACTACTCTATAGCACTATGAAGCAATTGATTATCACATGCCTGGCACTTGCATCGGCTGTTACGGCGGTTTCCGCCCAGACACCAAGCATATGTGGCAGCGTTGTAAGCTCCGGAAGCATGGAGCCCGGAGTCTACCAGATTCCGACATCAGCATCAGGCCAGTTCAAACTGCTCGGAGCCACAGAAAAAGCCTCAGGCGGAGGCGTTATGTGCGATGACGTATACTACGTCAACGAACTGGATAACAGCCACTCCTATTACGGCACTGCAAAAACGCAAGCATACGACACCGAAACATGGACAAAACTGAATTCAGTTTACATCAACGGGTCTCCTGCAGCCTGTTTCATGTCTTCTGATTATGCAGTTGAACCTATAAGCAACCGTATTTTCGGTTGTGCCCCCAATGCATCACGCGACGGATTTGAGCTCAATACATATGTGTTTAATCCGGTCTCGACCAATGCCGAGCGCACGCAAATAGCCACCGTGAGCCGCCAGCTCGGAGCTTTAGCTTTCGATAAAACGGGGCAGCTCTACGGCATCGACCAAGGTGGAACGCTCTACAAAGTTGACAAAAATTCAGGTGACATGACCCCGGTAGGCCCGACATCGGTAACAGCAAAAGCCGACGGGGAATTTATCAGTTACATCCATTCCTCAGCCGTAATCGACGATAAATCCGGCAAAATGTACTGGAGCGTGACACCGGAGACCGGCAGCTGCGCCCTCTATGAAGTTGATCTTGCCACCGCATCAGCCACAAAACTCCGCGATTTCGATGCCGGCATCGAAGTAACCGGCCTATATATAACCGAACCTGAAGCCGCCCCCGGAGCGCCATCTGCCGCCACAGAGCTGGACGTGAGATTTGAGAGTGCATCACTCGACGGATTCATCATTTTCAAAGCCCCCGGCACAACCTATGCGGGCGACAACATGGAGGAGGATCTCACCTTCCGTGTGCTTGCAAACGATGTGGAAATCGCCAAAGACAAAGTATATGCCAAAGCAACAAAAACATGGCCAATCTCAGTGCCGGAGAGGGGCGATTACGTGTTTAAGGTAATCTGCGCCAACGCCCACGGAGAAGGCCCTGCTGCTAAAATCAAAGCCACTGTGGGCTATCCTGCCCCGGCCAGCCCGAAAGTGACCGCCAATGTGACCTCCACGGCATATTCCTCATATGTGAAGGTGGAATGGGAAGCAGTGACAACCACAGCCGAAGGAGACCCGCTGGGAGATATCCCTGTGAGCTACAAGGTGGTTCGCTATCCAGATGAGAAAGTAATTGAAGAAAACACCACATCCACATCTGTTTATGATTTCACCCCCGAAGCCGGGCAACATGCCTACCAGTATGGAGTGACCGCCATAGCCCTCAACACGCCATCTGAAGAAGGATATTCCCCCATAGTGGTTGTCGGACTGGCCTCTGTCCCATATCATGAGAACTTCACCGATGAAAGCGTTATGCATTACTACACTATTGTCGACGCCAACAACGACGGAAAGACATGGCAGTTCTACAGCGGCGACATGACCGTAGAAGCAAACCCGGAACAGACCGGCGACGACTGGCTGATTACCCCCCTCTTGACTTGCGCAACGACAGATATTACAAGTTCTCAATCGATGTCAGAGCCCGTAGCAGTCAGGCCCCCGGCAAATTCGAGGTGAAATTCGGCACCGGAGCCACTCCCGAGGATATGACTCAGACAGTCATCGAACCCACATTGGTCACTGTCGACAACGGTTCATACAGCACCCATACAGGCCTTATCCATGTGACTTCGGGCAACGGAGAACCACGTATCGGCGTTCATGCCATCACCGAACCCGACGGATGGTGGTTTATGGCCACCAACCTCAGGGTGTCGGCGGCATATGAAAGCACAGTGCCCAACGCTCCCACCGACCTGAGAATCGTGCCCGACCAAAGCGGCGCCTTAGAGGCACAAATCAGCTGCACTGCCCCCGACAAGACACTCGACGGCAACCAAATCGCCTCACTTGAGAAAATCGAATTTTTCCGCAACGGGCAATTGATTAAAACCATCGACAATCCAACGCCTGGCCAAGCAACCGAACCCTTCACCGATACAGTCGATAAAGAAGGGGAATATAACTACACCGCAGTGGCCACCAACTGGAGCGGCGCCGGACTTGAAGCCGAAACAGTCTCATTTGTCGGAATCAACATGCCTTCGACACCCCAGGCGGCAATTGCCTACGAGACCGAAAAACTCGGCGTGGTAACCATCGAATGGGAACCTGTTACAACCTATATCGACGGCACACCTCTCGACCCCGCTAATGTGACATATAACATCTACACCAACCTATATGGCACAGACACCAAAATACAGGAAAACCTTACAGGTACATCTGCCACATTCCAGATAATGGCTGATGATGAACCACAGCGTTTCTGGAGCTTCGGGGTAACGGCACAGACCAAAGCCGGCGAGAACATGCAAGCTATCATGTGCGACCAGATCCCAGTCGGTCTCCCCTATGACGCCCCGTTTGAAGATTCTTTCCCCAACCTATCTACCGAACACTCATGGGTCCGCGGCGGATCTGACTCAATGACATATTGGGACTTCGCATCAGACAAGACCTTTGAAGAGGTTGCGTCGCAAGATGACGACAACGGTATGATGGCCATGTTCGGCAGCTATATCGGCAGCCTGGGGCATCTTTACTCAGCCAAGGTGAGCCTCGACGGCCTGACCAAACCCGTGTTGACATTCTACATGTTCAATCTCGTTGACCCCTCACACCCCGACGATAACACTGTAGACGTATATATCAAGGGGTCTGCCGAGAAAGACTTCTCCCTGATCAAAACTTATACACTCAGCGATTTCGGCACAGAGGGATGGCACCGTGCGGCCATGGAACTCGACCAATGGAAAGGGCAGTCAGTGCAGGTGATGTTCATCGGCACAGTCAAACACTTCCAATATATCCACCTTGACAATATCCAGATCCGCGACAGGTTCGACAATGACGTGGCTGTCAACGGCATCAGCGCACCGGAGCGCATCAAAGCCGGAAATTCCGCCGCTATCGAAGTGGCTTATGCAAACTACGGATTCAACGACGCCAGAAACGTAACCATCGAACTGCTCGCCAACGGAGAAAAGATTGATGAGAAGGTTATCGGCGACCTGCCCACCGATGCCCGTGGCACAGTGCAGTTCACCGTAAACCACAGCGTGACATCTCCCGCCCAGATTGACTACATGGCGAAAATCAGCGCATCAAGCGATATGGCCGCCGGTAATAACGAGACAGAAACGGCTTCTATCATTACCACCTATCCCAATTATCCCACAGTCACTGACCTCAGAGCCACTTACACCGAGGAGAATCCCAACTCAATCACCCTGGCATGGGGCACTCCCGACAAGGGCGAAACTTTCGATGACGATGTTACCGAAGGATTTGAAAATGCACGTACATGGACAAATGAAGGCCTCGACGGCTGGACGTTCATTGACAACGATAAATACGGCATCTACGGCTTCAACTTCTTTGAAGTGCCCGAATATGCGCCCCAGCCACTGTCGCAGCAATCATGGTGGGTGCTTGACGACACCTATGAACCGATGAAACAGCATTTCAGCGACCCGCGTTTCTACAAAGCCCATTCCGGACACAAATATCTCAGTTCGATGGCTGTCACCGACAATGACTACAATCAGAAACGTTCCGATGACTGGGCCATATCGCCTTTGCTCAACGGAACCGCACAGACCATCTCGTTCTGGGCAAGGTCAATGCTCAGCGACGCACTCGAAAGCATCGAAATGCTCTATTCCACCAGCGGCACAGCTATTGAAGACTTCACTTCGGTGGCAGTGTTCGACAATGTGCCTTGGGATTGGAAACTATACTACTTCGATGTGCCCAAGGGAACAAAACATTTCGCCCTGCGCTGCATAACCCGCGACGGTTATATCCTGATGGTTGATGACGTCAACTACACCCCTGCCGACAATGCCGGCAGTCTCGAAATAGGAGGCTACAACATCTATCGCGACGGAGAAAAACTCAATTCCGACCCTGTCAATGCCCTGACATATAAAGATGAAACCGGCAGCGGCAGAAATGCGGTTTACAATGTGACAGCAGTCTACACCAACCGTGGCGAATCAATGTTCTCCAACGACGCCATCCCGGCCCTCGGAGGGATTGACTCCATCAGCACCGCAAACGGAATCTCCATCTCCACCGCCGACGGTGAAATCGTGGTGGCAAATGCCGAAGGAATGACAGTGGCTGTCTACGGTATAGACGGCAGCACAGTCCACATGTCCATCGGTATCGCCGTAGACCACATAGCCGTGCCAACCGGAGCCTATATCGTGGTTGCCGGAAACCAGACCCGCAAAGTGATGGTCAGATAACCTTTATATAACCCGTATAAAACCTGAAAACAGGGTGCTGTGCCTAACATGGTGCAGCACCCTGTTAATATGACATAGTTGGCTCTGTAAAACATTTTGCGTATTTTTGCCATTACTTTATTATGGCACACCGCCAACAACGGTGGAAAGAGATGTGTAGATAAGAAATGAATTTATGGAAAAAAAATATTACCACGACCATCTGCTGAAGGTCTACCAGGAAAGTTTCCGCAATAACTGGGATTTGCCCGCACTTACCGAATACGGGGCAGATGAAGTGCTAAGCTATGGGGAAATGGCTCGCAGAATTGCGCGTTTCCACTTGTTTTTCAAACAAATCGGCCTGAAGCATGGGGATAAAGTTGCGCTTCTTGGCAAAAACTCTTCAACATGGGTCATGTGTTTCATGGCCACGATAACCTATGGCGCAACAATCGTGCCTATCCTGTCAGACTTCAACCCACGCGACGCCCAACACATCATCAACCATTCCGAAGCCACTCTGCTGTTTGTCAGCAACCAGCTTTGGGAAACATATGATTTCGACCGGATGCCGGCACTGAAAGCCGCCATATCGCTTGAAACGCGCCATGTGCTTGCCGAGCGCTCTGAAAAGGGGGAACAGCCGGTTGAACGCATCATACGCAATATCTCGCGCCGTTTCCGCTCAATCTATAAAGCCGGTTTCAATCCGGCCGACATCGTATATCCGGAGGTCGACAAAGATGCCACTGCCGTGCTGAACTACACCTCCGGCACAACCGGTTTTTCAAAAGGGGTGATGCTAAGCTACGATAACCTGTTGGGCAACGTGATGTTCGGGGTGCGCTCCAGGCTGCATTATGAAGGTTCACGTGCATTGTCGTTCCTGCCGCTCGCCCATGCCTACGGCTGCGCTTTCGACATGCTTGTACCATTGGCAGTCGGCACATTCGTCACTCTTTTCGGCAAAACACCTACACCGCGCCTGCTCTTGGCCGCCATGGCACAGGTGAAACCCAATCTGGTGATATGCGTCCCCTTGATCCTCGAAAAAATCTACCGCAAGCAGATTGTACCGATGATTACGCGCCGCGCCATGCGCTGGGCTCTCGCCGTGCCTCTGATTGATGGCGCAATCTATGCCAAAATCCGAAACAAGCTCGTGGAAGCCTTTGGCGGAAATTTCGAGGAAGTGATAATCGGAGGCGCCCCACTCAATGGCGAAGTAGAAGCGTTCCTTCATAAAATCAAATTCCCGTTTACGGTTGGCTACGGAATGACGGAATGCGGCCCGCTTATAAGTTACACCCCCTGGCGGGAATTCATACCCACATCCTGCGGACGCACGCTCCCCAACATGGAATCTAAAGTCAACAGCGACGACCCCGAGCGCATTCCGGGAGAAATCTGCGTGCGCGGCCAAAACCGGATGAAAGGATATTATAAAAACCCCGACATAACCGCCGGGGTAATAGATGAGGATGGCTGGCTCCACACCGGAGATATGGGCACACGCGCCGCCGACGGCACCCTGTTTATAAAGGGACGCTACAAAACCATGATTCTCAGCGCCTCTGGGCAGAACATATATCCCGAAGAGATTGAAGCAAAACTCAACAACATGCCTTATGTCAACGAAAGTCTGATTGTTGAGCGCGGCAAGGGGCTGACTGCCCTTGTATATCCTGACTACGAGCAGATGGATGCAGACAGCGTAGACATGGGGCGTCTCCGCGAGCTGATGGAACATAACCGCACCGACCTCAACAGCCTCGTTGCTCCATATGAGAAGGTCGACCATATCCAACTCGTTCCCCACGAATTCGAGAAAACCCCAAAGAAATCAATCAAACGTTATTTGTATTCGTAGGCATCAGAAGCAAGAAGCAAGAAGTAAGAAGGAAAATAAAAGGCAAGAAACCAAACATTGCCTACATCCTTCTTACTTCTTGCGTCTTACTTCTTCTAACCCTTACTTCGACCCGAAACGGTTATCGAAAGGTTCCGATTCCTTGCAGCACCATACAATCCAGATGATGTTGCCCACCAAGGGAATGAAGTTGATGAAATACCAGCCGCCACCTTTGCCAATGTCGTGCATACGGCGCCAGCTAACTGCCAAACTCGGCAATAACAACGCAAGGGCAATCAGATAAAAGATGATGATACCGACATGTCCGATTGCAGGAAGCCACGAAAACACAGTGGATACAATAAATTGGAATAGAAACCACCACCAGTATTCGGCACGTGTCGCACGACCCGAAAATGTCGTATACTTATTAAAACAGATTTTAATAGCATCGCCGAAACCGATATACGGCGACATCACATTAGGGTTATAACCCTGCTGATTATTGTCCATAACTAAAGTGATTTTAATTGGTTTAAGTAAATTTTTCCAAACAATTGAACTTCCCTTCTACTACTGTCCGTCAGGCTTTCACCCTGACAGATTTGCAAAGATAAATACTCCACGGCGAAAAAACAAATAAATCTCATCATTGCCCCGAATTATCTGAGGAATTTCGAAGCAGTAAAGAATAGCCCGAAAGATAACCCCACCCCCCAGTTATTCGACGGATAGCTAAGATAATTAACATAACCGCATATGGATGCGAATGGCAGGTTATAAACCAGGTCAAGCTCACCCGCAAATTCGGGATGCGCGAACCAATCGCCTTGACACACCCCCACGCCATCCTGTTCCATTATGAATTTCCGGAAAGGCAGAAACATATGGGCACCTAACCTGACCTGGGCTCTTTGAAACGGGCGCCATATCGGGGTTATGCCGGCGGCAACAAAAGAATTAGCATGAAAAGCCTTGTTAAAAACATCCTCAAGAGCAGGTGTCGGAGTGAACGACGGGGCGTTGACCACCGTTGCATAATATGTGTCGAGCAGATGGCGGTTCGACATAAGAAGGTCGACCGACATTCCTAATGAGAAATAATTGCCAAGGGTGAAATATTTATCGGCTTTCACCTCAGCCTGGAACCAATGCTGGTCTTTCCTGACTTTAACAGGGTTGTCGGAGCGGTCATAGGAATCATGGACATACCGGCCCAGAGTCTGCATGACGGTCAGGTTAAGAAACGAGCCTGATGTAGGATAACTTATATTATCGAGCGAGCAGAATTCAAGACGCCCTATGGCCTGGCCAAGATCCATATTGGTGACCTCACGGTTTGACTCTGTGAAATTCGGCGAATCGTTTGAGTAGAACCTGTTATGCAGACGTCCTCCTCCCACACCTACCATGGCTTTTCCCCTGCGGCCTACCGCCCACGAATAGCTCAGACGCCCGAACCCTTCCTGACGTGATATGAACGCCGGCGAATTATCCTGGTAAAACAGCTTGTCGTTTTCATAATATTTCTGCCTCGACATCACACCGGTTATCTCCAATGCCGATGGGAAATAATTTGTAAGAAACAGCTTACCGGTCACCTCCCCGGCCATGTAGCTCTGGCCTATCCATCCCATTATATTAGAGCTCCACGAACCGAATGACATACTCGAATAACTGGCAGATACGAAAATCATCGAATTGATTGATGAGGTGAGGTATCCTCCGGCACCCAACGCGAAATTATTTTTCGGTGTCGCCTGGAGATGCAGAGAAAAAAGGCCTGTTTCTGGCTGATATTCGGCCTGCGGCATGAGATTGCGCAATTTGCCGGGAGTGAGAGCACGGTAATATGACAGGCGCGCATGGTCGATGCCGAAAGTGTCGGTTTTGGCACTTCTGAACAGATGGGTCAGATAAGCATTCTGCCCTGGAGTGCCCCCGGTTACATGCACCGAATCGAATCTCACATATGGTGTCTGCGATTTAAAAACATCCCGGCGTAACCGGCGCGTCGGTGCCGGAACACGGCTTATGACACGCCCCTTTATAGAGTCCATCATCTGGATTGCACGGTTATATCCGATTGTGTAGATTTCCTTGGCTTTCCCGAAATCCAGCAACGAGAAACGGCTCACATCAACATGCACGCGTATCCCCTCATCGGCCGGGAGATTATAGTCATTGTTCTGGATAATCATGTTTTCGAGCTGGGCCACTATTCCTGTGGCAGGAAGCGAATCCTCAGAATGCACGTCAACACCAATCATTATGTCGGGGGCAAAATCCTCACGCATAACATCAACCGGGAAATTATCATAGATTCCGCCGTCGTAGACATCCACCCCATTCATTTTTATCGGCTGGAAAACAGCCGGGAAACTCATTGAGGCACGAATCGCATCTGACAGACGGCCGCCCCGGCAAACAATTTTGTGTTTGTGCACAACATCAGAAGTCACACATCGGAAGGGCACAAACAGATTGTCGAAATTCCCGCCGCACTGCGCTGTATAGGCTGCGAAAAGATCCATAAATGCGAAATTCATCGGCAATGGGGAAATCAGCGATGACGGCATAAGATCGGCACGGGCAAGCGAGTCTTTCGGTGAAAGATTGATATTCAGGTGTGCAAACGCAGGTGTGCGGGGCTGGTCGAGAAAATAATAGGTCAGGTTCGGGTCAATCTGACCTGTCGACCACATAGCAAACCCTTTCGACAGAATCAGGTCGATCATCTCCTGCGGCGTGTAGCCGGCAGCATAAAGGCCGCCGACAATCGCCCCCATCGACGTTCCCGCTATGTAATCAATCGGTATATCATTGTCTTCAAGAGCCTGTATCACACCGATATGGGCAATTCCTTTCGCACCTCCGCCACTCAACACCAATCCAACCGACTGGGAGGTAGGATATTGATGATTCACAGCACCAGACCCTTCCACCTGCGCCGTATCGGCCTGGATAGCAGACGAGAGTTGTTTTGCCCACATTTGAAAGGGTAACACCACAAAACATATGGCTGCAATAGCCGTGATAATTCCATTCCGGTTCATTCTCATAAACAGATAGTCGATAACATAACGCCATAGTCGCAACACAGGTTCACTCCACCCGGCCTCAACAACATGCCCCAAACACTGTCCTACAAAATTAATCAATTATCCCAACCCCTCAAATTTGGCCAATCAGGAAATATCCCTTATATTTGCATTGCTGAAGAATTATTCAGCCAACCAACAGACAAAACTAACATCTATACCTATTTTCAAACACTGAAACTATGTCAAAAGTAACAGTTGTAGGCGCCGGGAATGTAGGCGCAACCACCGCTAATGTATTGGTTACCACTCAGGTTGCCGACGAAGTAGTTCTCATCGACATCAAAGAGGGCGTTTCTGAAGGCAAAGCCATGGACATCATGCAGACCGCTAATATCCTGGGGCTGCAATCGCGTCTGACAGGCGTGACCAACGACTACAGCAAAACCGCAAACTCCGACGTTGTGGTAATCACATCTGGAGTTCCCCGCAAACCCGGCATGACCCGCGAAGAACTTATCGGTGTTAATGCAGGCATCGTCAAGTCTGTTACAGAGAACGTGCTCAAACACTCTCCCAATGCTGTTATCATCTGCGTGGCCAACCCGATGGACACCATGACCTATCTGATCCACAAAATCTCTGGCCTTCCCAAAAACCGCATCATCGGCATGGGCGGTGCCCTCGACAGCGCCCGTTTCAAATATTTCCTCAGCATAGCCCTTGGCGCTAACGCAACAGAGGTTGAAGGCATCGTTATCGGTGGCCACGGCGACACCACAATGATACCTCTCACACGCTATGCAGCTTACCGCGGAGTGCCCGCTTCGGAATACCTTCCCGCTGAGCAGCTTCAGAAAGTGGCTGCCGACACAATGGTCGGAGGCGCAACCCTGACAAAACTCCTCGGCACATCGGCATGGTATGCCCCCGGAGCAGCTTCGGCTCAGATGGTTGCCGCAGTTCTCGGCGACCAGAAACGCCTCATTTCATGCTCAGCCCTGCTTGACGGCGAATATGGCGAAAGCGACCTTTGCATCGGTGTTCCCGCCATCATCGGCCGCAACGGTATCGAAAAGATTGTTGAATTCGACCTCAATGAAGAAGAAAAAGCCCTCTTCCATAAGAGCGCCGAGGCTGTCCACAAAACCAACGAGGCTCTGAAAGCCGCCCTCTGATCCACCGGCCAGTTACAACCCACCATAAAAACGGGGGCGTTGCAGAACCATTTCCGCAACGCCCCCGTTATCAATAAATATACAATCAATAAATTTCCCAATAATGAATTTCCCAATAATGAAACTATCCGGAATAATTCTTCCAGCCATCTTATCAGCCGCCGTGTTAAGTCTGTCGTCATGCGGCCACAAAACCGAAAAGTCTGCAACTGAAGAGCTGCAAGAAACCGAAAACGCCATGCAGACCGCAGCAGAAACCCAGGCCTCTGAAGCGGCCGGAATCAACAGAAATGCAGTAATAGTCCTGGCTGAAAACGAGCAATTGCCTAAAGTCGACGGCAAACCTATGATTATCGACTTCAACGCCACATGGTGTGGCCCTTGCCGCCAATTCGCCCCCAATTTTGAAGCTGTTGCCGAGAAAAATGCAGGAAAAGCCCTGTTCTATAGCGTGGATGTGGACAAACACCCGGCTCTTGCCAAGCAATATAACGTTCAGGGAATACCGATGGTACTGTTCATCTCACCCGACGGGAAAACCGACTCTATGGTTGGATACCGCGATGAATCTGAATTTGCAGCTATCGTTGCAGCACACCTGAATTGACCGATACCGCGGCCCGGCCGATCACCTTCAATTGATGCCAGACCATCAGGGAGGTGACGGCCAAGGCCATAAGGTCAGAAATCGGGAATGAGAGCCACACGCCATCAACACCCATACTCGCGGGTAACCACATCAACAATGGAATAAGGAAAATAACCTGTCTGGCAAGGCTCAGAAATATCGCCTTCCATGGAGAACCTATACTTTGGAAAAGACACGTGGAGATTATCGGAAATCCCACCACAGAAAATGCCCATAAGGAATGGTGCAGACAATTGACAGTCACATCAATCAGATAGCCGTCGGATGTGAAAGCCCGCGCAATCTGCCCGGGCCAAATAAGCCCTGCGGCACTTCCTGCCACACAAATAACCGTGGCAGCCGAAGAGGCCAGCAACAATGCCCGACGCAGACGGTGGGTCAGCCCCGCCCCGTAGTTATAGCCTATGATAGGTTGTAAACCCATGCAAATGCCAAGTATCACAGTAACAAGAAGTGATGTATAGGTCACGAATATTCCCGCAGCACCGATAGCCATGTCGCCACCATGGGCAACGAGAGATTTGTTAATCAACACATTGATGAAACATGAAGCTATGTTGACCAACGACGGAGCTGCCCCTATAGACACAATCTGCAAAATCACATTCCATTGCAACCCGAAAGTGCCACGGCGGAAACGCAATGTCACTCCGGGACGCAGAAAATGCCACATCACAAAAAGAGCCGACACACCCATGGCAATGTCGGTGGCGATGGCCGCTCCTACCATGCCCCATCCGAAAGCGAACACAAACAGGGCATCGAGCACAACATTCGTGCCTGCACCTATGAGCATGGTAAACATCGCCCTGACCGGATAACCCGACGCACGCATCAGATTGTTGAACCCGAATGCGAGATTTGTCAACAACAACCCCGGAAGCACCCACATCATGTAGGTACGGGCATAGGGCAACGTTATGTCACCCGCCCCGAAAGACCGGAGTATCGGTTCCATCCATATGGCAAAAACGGCTATGTAGGCTGCCGCATTCACAATTGTCAACGTAAGCGCATTGCCGAGCATGAGATGGGCACGGGTATTGTCGCCGCGTCCCAGCAGAATCGATACCCACGAGGAAGAACCTACTCCTACAAGCACACCGATGGCAGTGGCTATGTTCATCAACGGGAATGTTATGGCAAGACCGGCAATCGCTTCCGGCCCTACAACCTGACCTATAAAAACACGGTCTACGACATTGTAGAGAGCCATGACGAGCATACCGACCACTCCGGGCAGGCTGTAATCCCACAATAACCGTCCGACTGGCTTTGTGGCCAGGTCATCAAGATTCCCTTGCAGTGACATAGATTTTACTTCAAATCAAGCACAACGTTATCGCGGCCTTTTTCGTGATACTGTTTACGCAGCGGATTGGCTGTCATATCAGCATAGGTGGCGCGCGAGCGGAACACGTCGATAGCTGCATAAATGGCATTGCGCATCGACTCTTCCGACGCCAGGTTTTTACCTGCTATGTCGTAGCCTGTGCCATGATCAGGCGATGTGCGCACATATGGCAACCCTGCGGTGAAATTCACACCTGATTCCATAGCGATGGTCTTGAATGGCGCGAGTCCCTGGTCATGATACATCGCCAACACCCCGTCGAATTTAGAATACAGTCCGTTGCCGAAAAATCCGTCGGCGGCATAAGGCCCGAAAGCCAGGATTTTTTTTGCTACGGCCTGCCCAATGGCTGGAGCAATAACATCATTCTCTTCGCTGCCGAGCATTCCGCCTTCTCCCGAATGAGGATTAAGCGCCAGCACCGCAATGCGAGGTTTAACAATGCCGAAATCCTGAATCAGGCTTTTGTTGAACAATTCGAGCTTTTCGAGAATCTTTTCTGTCGTTATTTCTCCTGCCACTTTCGCGATCGGCAGATGCGTAGTCACCAAAGCCACTCGGAACCGCCCGTTAAAAAGCACCATCAACGATCTGGCTCCGTCGCCTATCGAAGCCTCAAGATATTCCGTATGCCCCGGAAAACTGAAAAGCTCGCTCTGTGTGTTATGCTTGTTGATAGGCGCAGTAACCATCACATCGATAGCGCCGGAACGCAAATCTGCCACAGCACGCTCCAAAGCGGCAAAAGCGGCTTCTCCGGCCTCTTTCGTGGAGGCTCCAGGCTCGATATGGGCCTCCTGCCCTATGACATTTATGATATTGCACGCATCCTGACGCGCTTGCGACGGATCCTGGATTTGAACCGGCTGGGAGCCCTGCAGCTCCATACCCTTGCGGTAGAATGCCGCAATCTTCGCACTTCCATAGATTATGGGGGTGCAAAGCTCAAAAATGCGGTTATCATCCAATGCTTTCAGAATCACCTCATAACCGATTCCATTGAAATCGCCATGGGTGATGCCTACTTTAATGCGGTCTGCACCATCATCAACAGCCGGTGCCATATCCTGCCTTCCTGTTTTTTTAGAGGAGCCGGCTCCATTTTGACCCTTTGCATCGTCATGCACCGGGTTGTTATCTTCTTTCATATGTCTGCGTAACTTTATGATTTACCATCCCTTTGGGGATTCCAACCGTAAAGTTACGAAAAAACATTCAGAAATCGGTAATTATCGGGGTGATGATGGCATAGACGGCGAATCATCGATGGAGAATGTGTTGCGGTCCGGATTGTTGAAAACAACTATTCCGAAATCTGGAGCGGCGGCATGGAGATGCTCTAGCACTTCGGCCTTGACGGCCTCATATTGCGCCCATGAAGTCTGGTTAGAGTAGCAGTTTATGTTCAGAGCCACGCCATAGCTTTGGGGCGGATCCATGGATATGAGCATGTCTTGAGTCTGAGAATTTATGGCCGGATGGGCTATGAGATAACTGCATACATAGGCCCGGAACAAACCGAGATTGGTGTCGATAGTGCCGTTGACACCATGAGAATTATTATAAATCTGGGCGAACAGCGGATTCCCGACAGCAACTTTTTTGGCAGCTTGTTGCTTGTCGATAAAATCTTTAAGCATAGGATATTTGGCAGATACCGACGACAGCAGCTCGGGAGTTGCGGCCTTTATACTTGCATGGTCGATGAAGAGGTTATGGTCAATCATACGGGCGCCAACTGCAAACATATTGCGCCAGTTCTGGAAAGAGGTCGACACCAAAGTATATGGCGGGAGCATCACCATTGTGTTATCCCAGTTCTGCACCTTCACCACAGTGAGGGTGACATCAACCACTATGCCGTTGGCAATGGTCGAAGGCACCACAATCCAGTCGCCGACACGCAGCATATCGTTGTTAGACAACTGTATACCGGCCACGAAACCAAGTATCGAATCTTTGAAAATCAGCATCAACGCCGCCGCGAAGGCACCTAATCCGGCAAGGAGCGCCATGGGCGATTTGTCAATCAGCACCGACACTGAAACAATACCGATGATGATCCACACCAGTCCGCGACACACATTGAGAACCCCTTTCAGAGGATGGTTTTCGGTGTTTTCCCTCTCGTCAAATCTCACCCAGGCAAATTCAAGCACGGCGCATATGGCCATTCCGAATGTTATCAGAGTATACACCCCTACGATACGCAGAATCCAGTCGAGAGTGCCATGGTCTGTCGAGAAGGCCACCGGGATAAGACACAGAAATACCAAAGGGGTGATGAAATGACTGCATTTTTTCAATGTTTTCTGGGCAAGCAGCTCTTTACCCGCAGGAGTGTGACGGAGTTTGACAATCTTGCGTGCCACAAGTAACACCCCCCTTTTTACAAGCAGTCCGATAGCCAATGCCACAAACAGAACCACCACCGTGTAGACAATCTCCTCCATGTAACCTCCATGGCTCAGGCCTACTGCATCCATAAGCTGTCTGATCATCTTTAGAATCCACACAGCAAAATCATGGCTCGGAATCAGAGACTTGGGCACCACCTCGGCAACCGCTTTGCCACTCGACGACAACTCTTCGGCATCCATAACCGCAATAGCCGCCATAGCCATAGCAGCCACAAAAGGAAGCCTCTTTCCATTCGGCAACATCCCTCGTTTATCCATAGAAGCTGAATTTAAGAACAATTATCTAACACCCCTCCATCCAATTCAGTTCGCAATCACCCGGCCGCCTGAAACGCAACCGCCAGATAACGTTTCCACAATATCCCCGAAATCGCCGCACGTCAAAGAATAGCAACAGATAATTATTTAGGCATTACACAATTAATCGGGATATAAAGGCGTTTTTATGAAAGCGGACACACACCAACCGTGTGTCCCCACGCGAAATAAAAAGCATTGATGGGATTCAGAAATACAGAGCTTTCAAAATGGATTGCGGGTGGATTAGCCGCGTTTGTGGCGGCTATCATACTGACCGGATGCGGCGCGAAGCTGTCGGTGGCTAACGAGCAGTTTGAGCGTGGAGAATATTTCGACGCGCAGAAAACCTACCGCAAGGTCTACAATAAACTGACCAAAAGGGAGCAACGCCCGCAACGCGGCCAGGTGGCCTACCAGATGGGTCTTTGCTACGACAAGCTCGGCATGAGTGCCAGAGCCTCGTCGGCATTTGCAAACGCTATCCGCTATGGATATCCCGACAGCACAGCCATGCTGCTGATGGGGCGGTCGCTACAGGCCGAGGGGAAATATGCCCAGGCGCAGAAAGCCTACGAAGATTTCCTGGCAACCGGCCCGAAATCGCCGCAGGAGGCTGAAAACGGATTGGCCGGATGCCGTTTCGCTTTGGCGCAGAAGGGGCATCCGACACGCTATGTTGTGAAAAACGCCAAGTTGCTCAATTCGCGACGCGCAGATTTCGCCCCCATGTTCCTTGATCCGGCGGCTGCCGACGCCCTCTATTTCACTTCGACAAACGAAAAAGTTTCCGGCACAAAAAAAAGCGAGATAACCGGAATGAAAAAAGGCGACATATGGGTTAGCCGCCAAAACGAGAAAGGGGAATGGCAGCGCCCCGAACCGGTTGAAGGTGAGCTGAACACCGAGCTTGACGAAGGAATCGTGTCGTTCACCCCCGACGGGAGCACCATGTATCTCACCAAGGCAAGGCGCGAACCCAACGCCAACACCGGAGTGGAAATCTACACCTCGCAGCGTGCCGACGCCAAATGGGGGGCGGCAGTGAAATATGAAATCACTTCCGACACGATTTCGAGCTACGGGCACCCCGCAGTGTCTCCCGACGGCAACTGGCTCTATTTCTCTTCCGACATGCCCGGCGGCTCCGGAGGGAAAGACCTATGGCGTGTGAACCTGAAAGAGAAACAGGGCTCGCTTGAAAACCTCGGCGAATTCATCAACACCCCCGGCGACGAAATGTTCCCCTATGTGCGCACCGACTCGGTGCTCTATTTCGCATCCGACGGCCATCCCGGGTTCGGAGGCCTCGACATCTTCAAAGCCACCCTCAACCCCTCGGGGGGATGGAAGGTGGAAAACATGGGGCAGCCCATGAACTCGTCGGCCGATGATTTCGGCATCACATTCGGCAAGGGTGAAAGCGGTTTTTTCAGCTCAAACCGTGGCGACGGCCGAGGATACGACCATATATTTTCGTTTGTGCTGCCCGACCTGGAAATATGGGTGTCGGGATGGGTGCTCGACAAAGATGAGGAACCGGTGCCGAATGCAGTGATACGCATTGTCGGCAATGACGGGTCGAACCAGAAAGCCATTGCAAAACCCGACGGCTACTTCCGCTTCCCTCTGCAGCGCGGCATAAGCTATGCCATGCTCGCCGGGGCGAAGGGGTATCTCAATGCAAAGCAGGAATTCACAAGCGACACCGCAGAGGAAAATGCCGAATACGGTGTTGACTTCATACTGGCCTCAATCAACAAACCTGTGGTAATCGACAATATCTTTTATGATTTCGACAAGGCGACCCTAAGGCCTGAATCGAAAGAAGGGCTCGATGAGATGGCACAGGTGCTTCGCGACAATCCGAATGTGACAATAGAGATGGCTTCGCATACCGACCGATGGGGCTCTGATGAGTATAACATCGACCTGTCGGCGCGTCGGGCGCAGTCTGTTATAGACTATCTGATCTCCACAGGGATAGAACCTGCCAGGCTGCAGTCGCAGGGCTATGGGAAAAGCCGACCCAAGACAATCACCAAGAAACTCGCCAGGCTGCACCCACAGTTCAAAGAGGGGGATGTTCTAACCCCTGAATATATCGAAGCGCTTAGCGAGGAAGACCAGGAGGTAGCCGACCAGATTAACCGCCGGACAGAGTTCCAGGTGCTATCTATCGACTATAACATCTTCTAACGGAGAACCCTTCAAATAAGATGACGATGTTTTTCACCGAAGTAAAGCCTGATTCCATTGAGCCGAAGATCACACATGCAGAACGGATATGGACTATCGGTTCTTGCTTTTCCGATGAGATAGGCCGAAGGATGGCTGCCGACCTGTTCAATGTCAGGGTCAACCCCTGCGGCACGCTCTACAACCCGGCATCGATTGCACGGATGCTGACACGCATCATCGATGGTGAACCTTACTCCAAGACCGACGTTTTCGAGCATAACGGATTATGGCATTGCATGGATTTCCATTCATCATTTTCGGGAATTGAACGCGCCGAAGTGCTTGACCGGATAAACAACCTGATTGATACGCTGCATTCTGAAATAAAAACCCTCGACAGGCTTATAATCACTTTCGGCTCTGCGCGGATGTTTGTTGACCGGCAGACAGGCAATGTGGCAGGAAACTGCCACAAACTTCCGACAAGCCGTTTTGAGGTGAGAGACATGAGTGTGGAGGAGATTGCCGGACTGTATGCGAATATATTCAACCGGCTGGAAACATTAAATCCGCAGCTTAATATCATCTTGACCGTCAGCCCCATCCGCCATAAAGCCTACGGATTCCATGCCGACAAGCTAAGCAAAGCCACACTGCTAATTGCCGAAGATATGATTTGCCGCGCCACCGGAGCGGCATATTTCCCGTCATATGAAATCATGGATGACGAACTACGCGATTACCGCTTTTATGCCGCCGACATGATTCATCCGTCGCCGGTTGCCTGCGACCACATCTACTCCGGCTTCCTCCAAAGTGCCTGCACCCCGGCAACAATTACCCTGGGGCAACAATGCCGCAAACTGTCGCTACGCATGTCGCACCGTCCAGTCGGCCCCGACAAAGGCGCATATGACAGCTTTATCGGCGAAACGGCACGTCTGGCTAAGGAGATGTTGCAACGTCATCCGGAACTCTCCGACACAATAAATGCCTCCATAGGGCAGTTTATTTCAAACAACCAGCAACAACAATAAAACGAAATAACCCGACATGGACTATACGGTCAACGACATTGCGGATATCATCGCTACCGACGCCTCGTTGAGCGCCTCAAAAAAAATCATAAACGGGGAAAGTCCCGTAAAATCACTGCTGACCGACAGTCGGTCACTGACAGAGACCGACGGCACTCTGTTTTTCGCCCTTAAGACTTCACGCGCCGACGGCCACGATTATATTCCACAACTTTATGCAAAAGGTGTGCGTCATTTCGTGGTAGATTCATCATACATCGCGCCCCAGGATGCCTTTGAGGGAGATTTCATCTTTGTTTCTGACACAAAGTCCGCACTGCGCCGGATTGCCGCCCACCACCGCCAACGGTTCAGCATACCGGTTGTGGCCATAACCGGCTCACGGGGAAAAACCGTGGTCAAGGAGTGGCTTTTCAGCCTGTTGAATCCGGATATGAACGTGACCCGCTCCCCCCGCAGTTATAATTCGCAGATTGGCGTACCGCTGTCATTATGGCAGCTTGACGAAAGCAGCCAGATGGCGCTGATTGAAGCCGGGATATCACGTCCCGGCGAAATGCGGCAGCTACAAGAAATTATCGCTCCCGACATAGTTGTGCTCACAAATATCGGTGATGCACACGACGAAGGCTTTGCATCCCGTTCCCAGAAAATAAGCGAAAAACTGATGCTGGCCTCCCAGGCATCAACGCTGATTTATCCGGCCTCAGACCGAGAAATCGCAACAGCCATAGCAACTGCAACCGGCAATGGCGATTTACCACACGACATCGAGCTAATCGACAGTGCTGAAATCACATCTCACCTGGATGCCACCGACTATACGTCGCTGACCGAACCTTGGCAACTCGACAATCTCTCTTTGTGTATAGCATTCCTGAAAAAAGCCGGAATTGATGAAAAAACTATAAATGAACGTACGCGCCGACTACGTCCGGTAGGCACACGTCTAAACGTTAGCGACGGTGTAAACCACTGCCTGATTACCGCCGACGACTACACCTGCGACCTTCATTCGCTGATGCCGGCACTCGATTTCGTGGGCCGGCGCTCAACAGCCGACCGAACACTCACGGTGGTGCTCTCCGACATAAACCATGAAACGGCATCTGCCGAGGAAACATACACCACCACAGCACGCATGTGTTATCTAAGAGGTGTAAGGCGGATTATCGGAATCGGTACTGAGATAAGCAGGTTTGCCAACCTGTTTCCTAACGACAGCCTGTTTTTCAACAACCTTGAAGATGCCCTCGCAGTTCTCTCCCCTACCGACTTCGACCACGAACTGGTGTTAGTGAAAGGGGATGCCGCAAGTGGGTTCGACCGCATCGTGCACATGCTCGAGGCCCGCACCCACGAAACCGTTCTTGAAGTGAACCTCGATGCTATGGTGTCGAATTTCAACTTCTACCGAAGCAAGCTGAGACCGACCACCGGCCTGGTGGCTATGGTGAAAGCGTCGGGCTACGGCGCAGGGTCATATGAACTTGCAAAAACGCTTCAGAGCAGCGGCGCGGCATATCTGGCAGTGGCGGTTATCGACGAAGGAATCGACCTGAGAAAGGCCGGCATAACCATGCCTATCATGGTGTTGAACCCTAAAGTGCTCAACTACCGGCTTCTGTTTTCAAACAACCTGGAACCTGAGATTTTTGATTTCAGCATTCTCAATGAAATCATATCAGAAGCAAAGAAATTCGGTGTCAAAAACTATCCCGTACATATCAAACTCGACACAGGGATGCACCGTCTTGGCTTTCTGGAAGAAGACCTCGACAAAGTTGTTGAAATAATCAGAGAGCAAGACAGCATCTGCGTAAGTTCTGTATTCTCACACCTTGCCACCGCCGACTGCCCCGACATGAACGACTATACTGAAAGCCAGCTCGAAATATTTGAACGAGCTTCACGGAAAATTGCCGACGCATTCCCTTATAAAGTCAAGCGCCATATTCTCAACACGGCCGGCATCATCCGCTATCCGCAGTACCAGTACGACCTGGTAAGACTCGGCATCGGGCTGTATGGCGTGCCTGTTCTCAACGACGGATCAGAAGCGCCGTTGCGCCAGGTTTCCACACTCCGCACAGTCATAATCGCCCTGAAAGAATGGGAAGCCAACACCACCATCGGCTACGGACGCCGTGGCGTTCTGTCGCGGCGCAGCGTCATAGCCACCATCCCCATCGGCTATGCCGACGGCATCAACCGCCACATGGGACGCGGCAACGTCAGCTTCCTTGTCAACGGGGTCGAATGCCCAACCGTAGGCAGCATATGCATGGATATCTGCATGATTGACGTAACAGACGTGCCCGAGGTCAAAATCGGCGACAGCGTAATCATCTTCGGCGAACAGCATCCCGTAGGCCCTTTGGCCGACCGCCTCGACACCATCCCCTACGAACTCCTCACCGCCGTCAGCCCCCGCGTCCGCCGCGTCTACTACAGCGAATAAAACCTGAAGTTTCCTATGAGACCCGACTCTTCTATATTCTCAAAAATACGATACGGCATAATTTTGCTATGTATCGCCGCAACCGGCCAATCCGTCCGTGCCGCAGAAAACGCATTGCGCCCCGATGAGACGATAAGGGTGAGTTTGGTGACGGCAGGCCCTGGAAAAGAGGTTTACCAACTCGAGGGCCACACGGCGCTGAGAATGCGCAAGGATATAGCCGACACCCTGGCGGCCGGAGGAATGCGCACAGTCTACGATTTGGCCGTGAACTGGGGGGTGTTTGATTTCGACTCGCCCAATTTCATCTACCGCTTCGTGAAGGGGGAAACGGATTACATGGCGTTGGCCTATCCATTCGAGCTTTTCCTTGAAGAATACCGGCATGAGGGACGACGCGTCGTTGAGCAAGAACTGAATCTGACACCAAATGAGGCTCAGAAGCTGGAACTGCTTGTGGGTACAAACCTGATGCCGGAAAACCGCACATACCGCTACAACTACGTCAAAGACAATTGCGCCACCCGCCCTCTGGCTATCGTAGAGAACGCCATAGGCGATACTATCACATTTGACCCGGCGGCATTTATGAACGAATACCTGCCGGGGGATTCCGGCTTTCCACGCACATTCCGAAAGGATATGACCGACTATCACCGGAATTATCCGTGGTATCAGTTCGGTATCGACCTGGCATTGGGCAGCGGAATCGATTATGAAATAACGCCAAGGGAACGTACTTTTGCCCCGGTATACCTTGAAAAAGAGCTTGCCAGAGCCACAAGGATAATGCCTGACGGGAACCGGGAACCGTTTGTCAAATCAAGCCGCATAATTGTGGAAGGTGCGGAAAAAGGTGTGCAGGAAAAAGCGACTCCATGGCCGCTGACACCATTTGCTTTAGCAGTAGACCTGTTGTTGCTGACTGCAATAATCAGCTTTTTCGACTGGCGCCGCAAACGGCTGACCCGTTGGCTCGACACAGTGCTTTACGGGGCATTCTTCCTATGCGGCTGTTTGCTGACATTTCTCATATTCGTATCGGTGCATGAAGCCACGTCGCCAAACTGGCTTTATTTGTGGCTGAATCCACTCTGCATAATTCCTGCCGTCGGAATTTGGATAAAAAGGTGCAAACGTGTGGTTTATTGTTATCAAATTTGTAACTTTGCAGCACTGATTCTGCTTCTGGCAGGTCATAGTTTTTTCGGGCAGGCTCTGAACATGGCCTTCCCCCTTTTGATATTGTGTGATTTAATACGCTCCGCCACACAGATTTATATTCTTGGCGGCAAACGGGGAATCCACAACCGAAACACCAAATGAGCAAACGCAACATAACATCGGGAGTAGTTGGGCTGCTTGTAGCGGCCATCAGCACCGTGACGGTGACCGCTGCCGCACAATCCGCCGGCACTGACGGGCAACGCAAACGCCCGCAACTTGTGGTCGGCATCGTGGTGGAGGGGCTGACGATGGACTACCTCGACCTATTGCGCTCCCAATTCACCCAGGGAGGCTTCCGCCGTTTGCTTGAACATGGCGTGACAGTCAGCGACATAGACTACGGCACCCCGCTTGACGGAGCCGCAGCTTCTGCTGTGATTTTCACCGGAGCGTCACCATCGGTCACCGGCATCGCGTCTTCCACTGTCTACAATCCTGAAAGCAAGCGGGTCAATTCCGTGCTTCTCGATGCAGCCACAATAGGGAATTTCACCAGCGAAACCCTGTCGCCAAGGGCACTGTCGGCATCGACCATAGCCGACGAGCTGCGTATCGACGGCGGAGGCCCCGGATATGTCTACGCCATTGCCCCTGACGCGGCAGAAGCAATAGTGCTCGGCGGACACGCGGGCAACAGTGCATTCTGGATCAACGATATAACCGGCAAGTGGGCAACCACCACATATTATAAAGACCTGCCAACCCCGGTGCAGACGCTCAACCACCGCACCCCCAACGAGTTCCGGCTCGACACATTGCAGTGGACACCAATCGCGCCGTTGTCGGCACTCCCCGACCTGCCCCAGCACCGCAAACTCTACCCGTTCCGCCATATTTTCCCCCGCACGAGCGCCGACCGCTACAGGGCATATAAGAATTCGCCGCTGGTCAACACCGACATAACCCGCCTGGCAACCGACTACATCTCCATTCTTACCCTCGGCAAGAGAGAGAGCACCGATATGCTCAACCTCGGATATACGCTGCTTCCTTTCGGTTATGCCCGCGAGGCCGACACCCGCGCCGAACTGATGGACAGCTACCTGCGTCTCGACCGCGACCTGGCAAACCTGTTCGACGCAATCGACCGCAAAGGCCCAGGAATGGATAACACCCTGGTGTTCATTGCAGGAACACCGCTGACACAACGAACCCGCCGCGACGATGAAAAATGGGGCATCCCATTCGGGGAATTCTCGTCGAAAAAAGCCGTTTCCCTCCTGAACATGTATCTCATGGCTCTTTATGGCAACGGAGAGTGGGTAAACGGCTATTATAACGGGCATCTTTATCTAAACCATAAGCTCATAAAAGAGCGTGACATCGACGCCAAAGCAATCCGCAGGGAATCGGCCGGATTCCTGACCCGCATGAGCGGAGTGAGCAACGCCTGGACAATAGACGACGTTATTGAGCGACGCGCCGGAGAATCTCCCGATGCAATCCACCGCAACACATCTGTGGCCACAAGCGGCGATGTTTTCGTGAGCATAGCCCCCGGATGGCAGGAAATCGACGACGACAGCACCACAGATTCACCGGCCACCTCGATGCGTGCCGCATCGGCAACAGCCCCCGCATTTTTCTTAATCCCAGGCGGCAAACCCGAAATCATCAACACTCCGGTCGACGCCCGGAGGATAGCCCCCACTGTAACAGGGATTTTGCGCATCCGCTCACCCAACGGGGCGTCACTTCCGAGACTGCGTTGGTAAAACACACCGACGATTGCGCCGTGAACAAAAACACCCCTTGAGACATTTTTCAATTCCGGGGAAGGGTTCAAATCAAGGCGCGCCATTATAATTCACCACATAAGAAACCATCAGACAACAACATAATAATGTCAATTCAGTCATTTTTAAGTAAGCTCTTTGGCAACAAGTCGCAACGCGACCTCAAAGAGATCAAACCCGTCATAGACAAAATCAACGCCATCGGCCCTACATTGAAAAACCTCACCAACGATGAGCTCCGAGGCAAAATCGATGAAGTGCGCCAGGCAATCGCCCATGCAATAAAAGCCGATGAAGACGCAGCCGCAGAAATCCGCTCGAAAGTAGAAGACCTGCCGTTTGACGAGCGCCAGCCTCTTTGGGACGAAATCGACAAACATGAGAAAAACATTCTCGACATCCTCGAGGAGCAGCTCAACGAGCATCTGCCGGTGGTGTTCGCCACCATGCGTGAAACCGCAGCCCGCTTCGCGGCCAACGAAACCGTTGAGGTGACAGCCACACAGATGGATCGCGACCTCGCCGCAAAAGGGCATGATTTCGTGACGATTGAAGGTGACAAGGCATTGTGGAAAAACCATTGGATCGCCGGTGGTAACGAAATCACCTGGGATATGGTGCATTACGACGTCCAGCTCATTGGCGGCGTTGTGCTCCATCAAGGCAAAATCGCCGAGATGGCGACCGGTGAAGGTAAGACCCTTGTGGCCACCCTGCCAGTGTTCCTGCGCTCGCTGTCGAAAAAAGGTGTCCACGTAGTAACCGTCAACGACTACCTGTCGAAACGAGACTCGGAATGGATGGGCCCGATGTATATGTTCCACGGTTCAACCGTAGACTGCATCGACAAACACCAGCCCAACACCCCGGCGCGCCGCCGCGCATATGAATGCGACATAACATTCGGAACAAACAACGAATTCGGTTTCGACTACCTGCGCGACAACATGGCAATGGCACCGCAAGACATGGTGCAGCGCAAACACTACTACGCCATAGTCGACGAGGTTGACTCTGTGCTTATCGACGACGCACGCACGCCCCTCATCATCTCCGGACCGGTGCCCAAGGGCGACGACCAGATGTTCAACGACTACAAACCCAACGTTGAGAAAGTCTACCAAGCCCAGAAACGCCTCGTAACCCAGATTTTGGCCGATGCCAAACAGAAAATCACATCAGAAGACAAGGAAGTGCGCAAAGAGGGAGAACTCCTGCTGTTCCGCGCATTCAAAGGCCTGCCCAAATATGGCCCGTTGATTAAATTCCTCAGCGAAGAGGGGATGAAAAACGCCTTGCTGAAAACCGAAGCCTACTACCTTCAGGACAATTCGCGCGAGATGCCCATTGTCACCGACCCACTCTATTTCGTTATCGACGAAAAAAACCGCTCGGTTGAACTGACTGACAAGGGCTTCGACGTTCTGACCGACAAGAACCAGGATCCGCAATTCTTCGTTCTCCCCGACATTGCAGGGAAACTTTCAGAACTTGAAAACATAACCGACCTCAACGAGCGCCAGGAAAAGAAAGACGCAGCTATGTCTGATTATGCCATCAAGTCGGAGCGAGTGCACACCGTCACCCAGCTTCTGAAGGCATACACACTGTTTGAGAAAGACAACGAATATGTTATCGACGACAACAAAATCAAAATCGTCGACGAGCAGACAGGCCGCATCATGGAGGGACGCCGCTACAGCGACGGCCTTCACCAGGCAATCGAAGCCAAGGAGGGGGTGAAGGTAGAGGCCGCAACCCAGACATTCGCCACCATCACCCTTCAGAATTACTTCCGCATGTATCACAAACTTGCGGGTATGACCGGTACCGCCGAAACTGAAGCAGGCGAATTGTGGGACATCTACAAACTCGATGTGGTGACCATCCCCACTAACCGTCCGGTGGCACGCCACGACATGGACGACCGCGTCTATAAGACAAAGAAAGAGAAATATGCCGCCGTCATAGAGGAAATAGAAGCGCTCCGCGCCAAAGGACGCCCCGTGCTGGTAGGCACAACTTCAGTTGAAATATCCGAACTTCTGAAGCGTATGCTCGACATGCGCCACATACCCTGTAACGTGCTCAACGCCAAGCTACACCAGAAGGAAGCGCAGATTGTTGCACTTGCCGGGCAGCCAGGCACCGTGACCATAGCCACCAACATGGCCGGACGAGGCACCGACATCAAACTGCCACAGGAGGTTAAAGATGCCGGCGGTCTGGCAATCATCGGCACAGAGCGCCATGAGAGCCGGCGAGTTGACCGCCAGTTGCGCGGACGTGCCGGCCGTCAGGGCGATCCCGGTTCGTCGGTATTCTACGTGTCGTTTGAAGACCAGCTGATGCGCCTTTTCGCCACCGACCGCGTTATGAAGATGCTCGACACCCTCGGTCTGAAAGAAGGTGAGATGATTGAGAGCAGCATGGTGACCAAAGCCATCGAAAATGCCCAGAAGCGAGTTGAAGAAAACAACTTCGGAGTGCGCAAACGTCTGCTTGAATATGACGACGTAATGAACAAACAGCGCACCTACATCTACAACCGCCGCCACCACGCCCTTTTGGGAGAACGCATAGGCATCGACATAGCAAACATGACCTACGACCTCATAGAAAACCTGGTTGCAAACTACGACCAGCCGGGCGATTACGAGGAGCTGGCCTTGGAGATGATGCGAGTGCTCACAGTTGAACTTCCATTCACCGAGAAAGAGTTCAACAACATGAGCAAAGAGGAGAAAGTCGAGCGCCTTTATGCCGCTGCCAACGACACCCTCAACCGCCGCAGCCAGCGCATAATCGAGGTTGCGATGCCTGTAATCAAAGACTGGGTTGAAAACAGAGGCGCAAACGGACGCATAATAGTGCCCATCACCGACGGCAAACGGATGTTCCACCTGAGGGTCGACATAACCGAAGCCTACAACACCGGGTGCAAATCAATTGTGAAAGAGTGGCACAAAGCCATCCTACTGGTCACAATCGATGAATTGTGGAAAGAGCATCTGCGCGAACTCGACGACCTGCGCCAGAGTGTGCAGAATGCATCCTATGAGCAGAAAGACCCGCTGGTAATCTATAAGGTTGAATCGTTCCACATCTTTGAGTCTATGCTCAACAACCTCAACCAGAAAACATTGGCAGCACTGATGCGCGGTCAGATTTATGTGCAGCCAGCCCCTCAGCAGAGCAATGTGAGTGTGGCCGGTTCGGCAGCCTCTCCCGCTCCCCAACAACAAGCCGCCCAGACCGCCCCGCAACCGCACCAACAGGCGCCGGCGCCTGAAGTGCGCCGCGCAATGCCGGAGCGCCCCAACGACTACTCCCAATACACCGCCTCAAAAGAGAGTATGCCAGGCGAAAACGCACAACGCCAGGCAATGGCCAATGCCGGAGGCGGCCCACGCAAGGTGCAACCCATGAAAGCCGCGCCCAGGGTAGGACGTAACGACCCATGCCCCTGCGGATCAGGCAAGAAATTCAAAAATTGCCACGGCAAGGGAATGTAATCAAAATATTGAAAAACGATGCCGGGAGCGTGCATCCATAATAGTCATAACGGCCATACATTGCCGTTATGGCTATTATGGCATCAACAATATCCGGCCTAAAAACCAACAATTATGGCCAACGAAAACAACGACCGGCCCAATATGCCCGGAGGAGAAACTCTCAACGACCGTCTGCGCCGCGCAGCGGCAATGGCCCGTGAAGAACAGGAACGCCATCCGCAACCGCCCCGTGTTGCCCCTCAACCGCAACCTGCAGCAACCCGACCACAATCACAGCCGCAACCGCAGCAGCCGCAACCACCCATTCAGCAACCGCAGCAACAAAAGCCGGCCCAACCGGAGCCGCAACCTACGGTGCAGCCCCAGGCATCCCAGCCACAACGCCCCCAACCCGCCGAGCCGCGCCATCAGCAACGGCCTTATGAGCCACAGCAACAAAGGCCCCAGCAATACCGTCAAGAGCCGCCCCGACGCAGGATGCCTCAGGTTGAAGAGTATGAAGCGATTACTCCCAGGCCACAGCAAGCTAAGAACAAATGGATTCCGATTCTTATCGGCCTGCTCGTTGTTGCCGTTTTAGCCGTGGTTTTCCTGTCGGTAACACAAGGGAAGAAAGCCGCCGAACAGCAGGAACAGATCCAGCAGTTACAACTTGCAAACGAACAGCTGCAGCTTGCCAACGAATATGACGCACTCAACAATGAATTCGCCCAATATGAAAACCAGACTTCATTGCTGGCCAACGACTCTATCGTGCAGAAATATTCAGCTGCACGCGCCCAGGTTGAAAAGCTGCTTCAGGAGCTTAAAAACGAAAAAAACAAATCAGCCGCACAAATCAGCAAGCTGAAAGGGGAAATAGCCACCCTCAAAGGGATTCTGCGCAATTATGTGGAACAAATCAACGCACTGAACCAGGAGAACCAGGAACTCCGCTCGGAAAACCAGGAGGTGAAAGCCCGCAACGAGCGTCTGTCGCAAAGCATCCAGTCGGTTGAACAGAGCAACAAAGAGCTTAACGAGCGCATGACCCTTGCCGAGAAGCTCAATGTGACAGGAGTTAACCTCACCCCGCTCAACAAGAAAGGGAAAAAGGAGAAGAAAGTGACAAAGGCACGCCAGCTTATGGTTACATTCACCATCCCGCAGAACAATTCCACCCCTGTTGGCGAGAAGACCATCTACATGCGCATAACCAACCCTGAAGGAGACCTTCTGGGCGGAGGCGGCTCTTTCGACTTTGAGGGGTCTTCGCTTCCGGCAACCGCCCGCAAATCGATTGAATATGCCGGAGAGGAAATCGGCGGAGTCACAATCTACTGGGACGTGAACACCACCCTCACCCCCGGCGACTACACCGTCGAACTTTTCTGCGACAACTACCGCCTTGTCTCACGGAAATTCACATTGAAATAGATTTAAGAGTGTGTTTGAATTTAACACATTAATATTAAATGAGGTGGCAATGAATCATTTCAAATATATATTGAGTTAAATTCAAACACACTCTAAGTCGTAAGTTATAAGTCGTAAGTCGCTATATTTTAGCCATAAGTTGAGTGACATTTATGAAGAGTAGTAGCTTCGAGTTGTTAAAAGTTTGGCAAAAAGTATAGCTACTAATACGATTCCAATAATTATTGAGATTGACAAAATGTTAAACGCCCTCATTAAATAGCAGTCCCGATGAAAATTCAAACTACCTGAACTTACATCACATCAAAGACTCATACTTACGACTTATAGCTTACGACTTATAACATGGAAAGTCTGATTTCGGATTTGGCGTTTATCCTGCTGCTTGGAGCGGTGGTGACGCTTGTTTTCAAATGGATTAAACAGCCGGTTGTGCTGGGATATATTGTGGCGGGATTCCTCGCCAGCCCTAACTTCAAACCGCTGCCGTCTGTCACTACCATGGAGAACATAGAATTCTGGGCCCAGATCGGGATTATCGTGCTGCTGTTTTCCCTCGGGCTGGAGTTCAGTTTCAAGAAACTTGTCAACACCGGCGGATCAGCAGTTGTAACAGCTCTGATTATCGTTGCCGGGATGATGGGCACAGGCTTTCTGATCGGGCATCTGCTCGGCTTCACAACCATCAACAGCCTGTTTCTGGGAGGTATGCTGTCAATGTCGTCTACGACAATCATCATCAAAGCATTCACCGACCTTAACCTGCGCCACAAACGGTTCGCCTCACTGGTGTTTGCCGTGCTGATTGTAGAAGACCTTTTCGCGGTTGTCATGATGGTGTTGTTGTCGTCGATAGCCCTCAACAACAGCGTGGAGGGTGGCGAAATGCTCATGAGCGTCAGCAAGCTGGCATTTTTCCTCATCATATGGTTTCTGGTCGGGGTGTTTGTCATACCCTCGGCCTTGAACCGTTTCCGCCGTTTCCTCAACAACGAGACATTGCTTGTGGTGTCGATGGGTTTATGCCTCGGAATGGCCGTGTTCTCGGTTTTCTGCGGTTTTTCCATGGCGCTTGGCGCTTTCGTGATGGGTTCCATACTGGCCGGGACAAGCTATGCCGAACGCATAGAAAACGTGACGATGCCGGTAAAAGACCTTTTCGGATCAGTATTTTTCATTTCCGTGGGGATGATGGTGCAACCCGACATCATATTGCAATACTGGTGGCCAATCCTTTTGCTGTCGGTTGTTGTGATTGTCGGAATGATAATTTTCGGGACTTTCGGAATGCTCGTCACCGGCCAGCCGCTCAAAATTGCCATACAGTCGGGATTCTCACTTACACAGATCGGAGAATTCGCATTCATTATCGCCACTCTCGGCATGAGCCTGGGGGTATTGAACCCGGAAATCTACCCGATAGTCGTGGCGGTGTCGGTGATAACCACCTTCACAACCCCTTATTTCATACGCCTTGCCGATCCGGCCTACGCCCGGGTCGAGAAACGGCTGCCTGAGCGGCTGCGTTTCCTCATCGACCGCTACACCACCCAGGTCAACGACTCCGGAGAGGAAGGAAGCCAGCGCAGAGCCTGGACGGCTTTGATAAAACGCTACCTATGGCGCATAGCCCTTTATTCCATAATAATCGTGGGCATTTCTGTTGTCAGCCACCGTTATCTGATGCCGGAGCTTGAAAAACTGACTCCGGAATGGTGCCGGTTGATAGGCTCGGTGGCAACCCTGCTTATGATGGCCCCATTCCTGCTGGCCTTGTGCCTGCCTCCGGCAATGAACCGCGACAACACCCACGCCCATCTCACCGCCCAGCAACTTAAAGCCCCCCGCATCGTTATGATGATTTTCAGATTGCTGCTGGCATTGTGGTTCATCGTGAGAGAGTTGTGGCAGTTCTACTCAATAAAGGTCGGCCTGTTGATAGGCATAGCGTGTCTGATTATACTGTTCATGCTCATGTCGAAAAGGCTCAACAAACAGCTGCGCCATATCGAAGCGAAATTTCTCGACAATCTCAATGAGCGGGAGCTGCGCCGGTCGGGCAAGAAAAACAATCTCGTCAGCGACCTGCATCTCGCCTACATGCATGTAGGATACGGCTGCCCATTCGTCGGGGAGCGTCTGGCCAATTCGGGGCTGCGTCGGAAATACGGCATCAACGTTGTGACAATCCAGCGCGGCATGAACCTGAAAGTGGTGCCGTCGGGCGACAACCGCCTTTTCCCTGGCGATACCATCGGGGTAATCGGCACCGACGACCAGATAGCCGAAATTCTCCCCGTTATAGAAGCCGAAGCACCGACGCCCGCAGTGCAGCCGGAACTGACCGACTTCAAACTGACAAGCGTGGTGCTTTCGAAAAAATCGCCCTTAATCGGGCAGACCTTGGCAGGAGCTGATGTGCGCCGGAATTACCAGACGCATGTGGTGACCCTTGAACGCGACGGGGAGTTCTTTGACCATGCCCCCGACCTGCCGCTAAGGGAAGGCGACAGGCTATGGATAGTCGGCACGCCCCAAACAGCCGCGCAACTCCGTTAGCCCCGATTCATTACAACCTGAAACGGAAGCCCACCTGGATAAGACCCTGCGCTCCGAAACCGAGTTCACCGAAAAGCATGGCCGACCTGGAAATGCCAACCTGTGCCCCTATCGGGGTGAACTGGTATGCAAAATAGGTCTTGTTGTAGGAATCATCGTGGCGCGGCATCATATGTGAGATTTCGGCGCCGAGACCAAGATGGCCATAAAGCGTGACGATGCGGTTACGGTAATACTCATACCGGCCGTTAAGCATGATGGCATGATAGGCAATCGATGAATGATGGGGGCCCTTGGTTGTGGTCGACGAGAATGTGTAGCTCGGACCTAACCAGAAATTATTAATCACCCGGAAATTCACCCCTGCCGTCACAGCGCCCCAGGCATTATTGACATGATGCCAATTATCATGGCAGTCAGTGGCATCCATCTGGGTGTAGCCGCCATAACCAATTGTGATTTCGGTGTTTTGCGCAGAAGAATTCACGGCCAATCCCACAACCGCCGCCAGAACCAAGAGAATCTTTCTCATAATTGAAACAAAGTTTAAACAGTTTCTTGTTTTTGTTAATCTATGCCAAAATAACACCTTCCCACGCCATATGGTTCACCACTCTTCCCATCATATCATATCAGCACATCCAACCTGCTAAAATCAGGATATCAAAAGCACCGGATTTCAACGGAAAATCGCTAACTTTGCAGAAAGAAACAAACAGTGGAGTCATCCTTGACCTTCCCCAACATAGACCAACCACCACATGCAGGAGAAAATCATCATTCTTGATTTCGGATCGCAGACCACGCAGCTTATCGGGCGGCGCGTGCGCGAGCTGAACATGTATTGCGAAATCGTTCCCTACAACAAGTTCCCCCATGGCGACAAGTCTGTAATCGGAGTCATCCTCTCAGGATCACCGTTTTCGGTCTACGATGAAAAAGCCTTCAAGGCCGACTTGTCGGAAATACGCGGGCATCTGCCGGTTCTCGGCATATGCTACGGCGCCCAGTTCATGGCCTGGAGCAGCGAAGGGGGCAATGTAGAACCTGCGGGTTCACGCGAATATGGGCGCCAGCTGCTCACCTCTGTCGACGCATCAGACCCGCTGATGCAGGGCATCATGGCCGGCAGCCAGGTGTGGATGAGCCATGGCGACACCATAACATCCGTGCCCGATCGGTTCAAAGTTGTCGCATCGACCGAAAAAGTGCGCATCGCCGCCTACCGCATCGAAGGGGAACAGACCTGGGGGGTTCAGTTCCACCCTGAGGTCTACCATTCGCTCGACGGCACCAAGCTGCTCCGCAACTTCGTTGTCGACATCTGCGGAGGGAAACAAGACTGGAGCGCCGAATCGTTTATTGATTCAACGGTAGCCGAGCTGCGTTCACAGCTGGGCAACGACAAAGTTGTGTTAGGCCTGTCAGGCGGGGTTGATTCATCAGTTGCGGCAGTGCTTCTCAACCGCGCCATAGGCAAGAACCTGACCTGCATATTCGTTGACCACGGCATGTTGCGCAAAGACGAGTTCAAAAACGTGCTCCACGATTATGAATGTCTCGGCCTGAACGTAATCGGCGTGGATGCCTCAGCAAAATTCTTCGCGGAACTCGCAGGGGTGACCGACCCAGAGCGCAAACGCAAGATAATAGGCAAAGGGTTCATCGACGTTTTCGATGAGGAAGCCCACAAAATAAAAGACGTGAAATGGCTCGCACAGGGCACAATATATCCCGACTGCATCGAGTCATTGTCAATCACCGGCACCACCATCAAGAGCCACCACAACGTTGGCGGTCTGCCCGAGAAAATGAACCTGCGGCTTTGCGAGCCATTGCGGCTACTCTTCAAAGATGAAGTGCGCGCCGTGGGGAAAGCCCTCGGTATGCCGGAGCACCTGATTAAACGCCATCCGTTCCCCGGCCCCGGACTGGCAGTGCGCATTCTCGGCGACATCACACCCGAAAAAGTGCGCGTTCTCCAGGAAGCCGACCACATCTTCATCCAGGGTCTGCGCGACCACGGCCTGTATGACCAGGTATGGCAGGCAGGGGTAATACTGCTCCCCGTGCAAAGCGTAGGGGTAATGGGCGACGAGCGCACATATGAGCGCGCCGTAGCACTTCGTGCCGTCACTTCGACAGATGCCATGACAGCCGACTGGGCCCACCTCCCCTACGACTTCCTTGCCGAAGTATCCAATAACATCATCAACCATGTGCGCGGAGTCAACCGCGTCTGCTACGATATATCATCCAAACCACCAGCCACAATAGAGTGGGAATGATTGCCCAAAGCAAATTTTCCACCATATGGTCGTATCCATCGCGACCGCTGATTATCATTGGCGGTCGCGATTGCTCATTTAACAATGCCACCTTTAAAGGATGAAACCTATTGAAGATAATATCCGGTCGAACTTTATCTTAGGCGATTGCCTATCTGTTTTAAAAGAAATGGATAGAGAATCGATAGATTGTGTAGTTACATCTCCTCCATATTGGGGTATGCGGGCATATGACAATGAGGAGAGTGAATTTGAAATAGGCAATGAATCTACATTCGCCCAATATGTAGACGCCTTGATGGCAGTGTTTGTTGAAGTAAAGCGGGTTCTTAAAAAAGATGGTTCCCTATGGCTGAATCTGGGCGATAAATATGTTGACAAACGATTAATCGGAATGCCATGGCGAGGGGGGAGAGCGATACCTGGTCGGTGAACTGAGCCAGCCATCCACGCCCGATGATGACGGCTGCCGCTCCGCCGAGCAGAAGCGAGGGAACCGCCACTTTCAACATGTCGAGACACAACAGGCCCAGGATGCCGCTGACCGATGTGCCATTGACTTTGCGTATGGCAATCTCCTTTGAGCGCCGCTGAACCTCGTCGGTCGTATAACCCACCAGACCGATAACCGTAATCAGCAGAATGGCTACTCCTGCAATCATCACCGATGTGCCGAACCGCTCAACGGGAGCGTTGAATGCATCTACATTGTTTTTAAACGGTACTATATAAACCTCCCGGTCAGGTGCGAACCTGTCTATCACTTCCTGGGCGCTTCTCAACGCTTCAGGAGTGAGGTGTCTGAATCTGACATAAATCAGGTGATTCACATGTTCCCCGCCTGAGGGAAACAATACGCCGGCTCTACTGTCGGCGGTGTCTCCGCTGTAGCCGCCTCGGCGGATGTTTCCTATGACACCGCAGATTGTGAACTCACTCGTGCCGTCCAACCCGTAATGTTCAGTTATATTGAAAGTCTTCCCCACGATGTCGCGGCCTTCGACTCCTAATTTATTAAGCACATCGATAAACCTTTCCTCAACTATCACCTGACGGGTGCAAGTATCGGCTGTTTCCCTGAAGGTCTCTCCCTGCAACAGCTTGAATCCCATTGTTTCAATGATTTCGGAATCTGCATAATACATGTCGGCTACATTGACGGTCTTATCCTCGCTATCCTCATTAATCCAGACGTTATTGCCGCTGGCACGTGTTGCAAAATCATGGTATGCCGAGGAGACTGATGCCACGCATCCAAGCCGTTTGAGTTCATCGTATATGGCAGCACGTGTCTGCAGCTGAATACCGTCGAGTGATACCGAAGCGAGATTCTCATATTCATATCCCATGTCGCCATTGGTTATCATGCGGTATTGGCGGATGACAAGCGACAACAGGCAGACCAGCAATGCAGAGGCGGCAAACTGGATGGCCAGCAATCCCAGTTTCCATCTGCGGCGGGAGTTGGCGTTTTGGCGGAAAGCATGTGCAACCGGTGTGCGGCAATACATCCATGCCGGGATTATTCCGGTAATCACCAGCAGACACAGGCAGACAAACAGTTCCACACCCCAGACTCTTCCAGTAGACAGAAGTTCTTCGGCTGAATAGCCCAATAACCGGCGGCACTCATCAGAGAAGCATAACACCACGAGGATAGCCAATACCATTGACACCGCCAGGAAAAAGAGACTTTCACAGATGATGCGGGCAAACAGGCGTGGATTGCCTGTGCCGTAGCACTTGCGGATAGCCATCTCTTTTTCGCGGCGCCCCATCTGGCCTATTACAATCAACAGGTAGTTCAATGCAGAACCAGCAAGCACGATGACGGCCAGAACCGCCAGTATCCAGGTCATGGTCTTCACTCCTGCATTTAGACTGTGGAACTCGGTCAGCGGTAGCATACCGAGATTGAAATGGCACATTTCGAGAACATCCGCAGGAATATTGTCGGCGAGCATTTTCGGCAAATTCGGTGTGACGTCGGAAACCGAAGCCCCTTCAACAAGTTTCACATAACTGTAATAACGGTCATTTCCCAACCAATTGCCGGTGCCGTCGTGCATGAAAGTACCTATCGTCGGAAGTGACAGCATAATAGCATTACCGACCGACGAGTTCAAAGGATAATCCTCATATATCCCCCCGATAGTCGCCCAGTAGCTGTCTGACAACGAAGGCACCGAGATTTCCATACCTACAGGGTCTCCCCCGATTTTCTCAGCCAGCGATTGAGGAATCATACATTGGTGCTTCACCGCAAGCACCCGGTGTGGATCGCCGGTGATAATCCTCCGTTCAAGCACATCAAAATGGCAGCTGTCGGCAAGATATATCCCATCGGTGCCGAAACTACGCCCGTCACGAAGCTTGACCGCAGTCTGACCGAACATCACAGTGTGGCGTGTAGCCGCCTCAACCTGCGGGGAATAGCCCTTTAGTCCAGGAGCTATCGCCCCGGGAGTACGCTGGTATTCGCTATATTCACCATTCTGGGTGAAATTTTCGGTTACCAGATAAATCCTGTCTGCGTGAGGATAGAATGCATCGAAACTGGTTTCAAGATAGATTTTGGCGACCAAAACAAAACCCAATGCAAGCCCGACAGTAAGGCATAACAGTTTTATCACATTACGCCGGAAGTCGGAGGTGAAAAATCTAAACATGGCTGCAAGTTGTTTATTGGTGGTTGGCGAGTAGGATTTCACATTTTATCATTAAGATTTTCAACCACTTGTCCGTCGAAAAGATTAATGATGTAATCTGCATGGGAAGCGTCTTTGGTCGAGTGTGTCACCATGACTATAGTAGCCCCTTCGCGATGGAGCTGCGACAGGAGGTTTATGACCTCACTGCCGTTTTTCGAGTCGAGGTTACCTGTAGGTTCGTCGGCAAGAATCAGCCCCGGCCGCGACACTATGGCACGCGCTATGGCAACACGCTGCTGCTGGCCGCCCGACAGCTGCGAGGGATAATGGCGGTCGCGGTGTGATATGCCCATACGGCGCATGGCTTCATCCACCCGTTGTTTTTTCTCATCCTTTGAAAGACTAAGGTTGTTGAGCGGCAACATGATGTTGTCGCGCACATTCATATCGTCGATAAGGTTAAACGACTGGAAAACGAATCCGATGCGCCCTTTGCGGAAAGATGTGCGTTCACTCTCACGCAGACCGGCCACCTCCAAGCCGTCGATTCTGTAGCTTCCGGCCGTGGGGTTGTCGAGCAGACCCAGGATATTCAGCAGGGTCGATTTGCCACACCCCGAAGGCCCCATGACAGCAACAAAGTCGCCATCGTTGACTGTGAACGAAACATTATTCAGGGCTGCGGTTTCAACAGTGTCGGTGCGGAACAGCTTTTTCAGATTTTTGATTTCGAGTTTCATATTAAATCAAGTGTTTGTTGTTGAATCAGATGGCTATACTTAATTATTAAAGCTTTTATTGTAAGTAAGTCGTCACAATTATTTTATATTATCGGAGAGAGATTTTTCGAGGGATTTTAGCCTGAGAATGAAGGAGTGTAGTTGTCTACACGACTGAATATGAAGGCTAAAAGCACCGAAAAAGCTCCGCCGATGATATAAAGTCTCAAGATTCATAATATGCGTAATAATTTTGATGACTTACTTAAGATTAGTCAAGGATGATTCTGTCGGCCTCGCCGAAATTGGCATATGAGCTGGTGATTATCTTCTCGCCCCGGGAAAGTCCTTCTATAACTTCGTAGTACCGGGGATTCTGGCGGCCAATTTTAATTGGGCGTTTTGTGGCTGATTTTCCGTCGGGATCAACCACATATACCCAATGGCCTCCGCTGGTCTGGAAAAAGGAGCCACGCGGCACCATCACGCACTGCGACGGTTCGCCCAGTTGCAGTTCTATGGCACAGGTCTGCCCTACCCTTATATTATCAGGAATCGCACCTATGATTACAAGGTCGGCCTTGAACGCGCCCTGCGCAACCTCAGGATAGACTTTCCTGACAGCAACGTCATAGGTTGCCCCCTGCCGCTCGAAACGGCCTTTCAGCCCTGAAGACACACGGTCGATATAATGCTCGTCGATAGTAACGGCTATCTTGTAGTTGTCGAGAATGTTAATCTGCCCCACCTGCTGCCCGGCGGCTATGCTCTGTCCCAACTCCGCAGTGAGGCTACCGAGCTGCCCGGAATGCGACGCGCGGATGTTGAGGTTGTCGGCACGTTGTCGCACAAGGGTGAAATTTTCCTGCATGTTGCGCAGGCTTTCGCGCATCATACCCACCTGCACGCAACGGTAGAGGGAATCCTGGCGCAGCCGCTCTTCAAGCAGGTTAAGGCTTTCCAACGCGAGCTTATAATCTTCTTCAGCTTTGAGATATTCTTCGCGGGGAGTCAGGTTTTCGGCATAAAGGGTCTGTTGCTGCTGCATCAGGCGGCGCTTGCGGGTGAGGTCGGTGCGCGTCGACAGCAAGTTCTGTTTCACCTGCAGCCTCTCCTTTTCCATCGCAATCTCAGTGTCGCGAAGCATGTTCTGCTTTTCAGCCAACTGCGATTCCGAGTCAAGAATCTGCTGTTGCAGGTTGGGGTTGCGCAAGGTGAGGATTATGTCGCCCGCTTTGACCATCGCACCTTCCTCGGCCCATTTCCTCTCCACCAGACCGGTCTCCAAAGCCGATACTTGCACTACGACCCCTGTCTCCACACGGCCATTGATGCGCACATAATCATTAAACGCGCCGAATGTCACATCATCAATTATAATTGCCGACGTATCTGCCTTATAGCTCGAAGTGCCGCCTTTGGCGATTGCCCATATGGCCACTACGGCCAAGAGTACAGCCATACCGACAGGCAGACCATACTTTTTTAGCAGGGGATAGCGGGGTTTTATCTCTTTATCCATATCAGGGATTATCGTTGGTTAAGTAAGTCGTCAAAATTATTTTATATTATCGGAGAGAGATTTTTTAGACAATCTCTTATTTTTCGTGAATCAGTTTTTCGCCGAGATAATATCCGAGGGTAATGCGGCATATTATCCTGTTGATGCGTTTCCCTTCAAGGGCGGCCCGTGCCGAGGCCAGTTTAGCGCCGGATGTGTAGAGGTCTATCGCCGATGCGCTACCCAGCTCGAACTTGCGCCGGATGGCATTGTAGGCCAACTGTTCGGCATCAAGCCTGGCCTGTGCCGAGACAAATTCCTCAGCGGAGGCGCGGTAGTCAAGCCGGGCTTCTGTTTTTTGTCGCTCTATATCGTAGCGGGTCTGTTCGAGCTGTGTCCGGCAGGTGGCCAGTTCTATTCCGGCGCGTTTCACTTTGTTAGCCGTGGCAAGCCCGGTGAACAAAGGGATACTCACCGAAAGACCTATATATTGCCCCATGTTGTCGCGCAACTGCCTGGAGAAGCCCGGTGCAGGAAAATGGTCGCCAATCATCTTATAATATGAGGTTGACGCTCCGGCACTGAGCGATATCCGTGGGGAGAAAGCCCCTTTGGCAGCCCTGAGGTTATAACGGCTCTCCTTCACAGCCATCAACGCTTCCTCGAGCCGCGGATGGATGAAACCGGCCACAGGTTCAGCCTCATATTCCGTTTCGACTAAATCCAACGGTTCAGTCGAGATCTCCATCCCCATCGCCCCGCGCAGTTGAAGATAGGCTTTTGCGAGCAGATTGCGCTGGTTGGTGAGTTCATATTCGTCGTTTGCCAAGATAGCCCGTATTTCGGCCACATCAGCCCCGCTTTTGGTGCCAAGCTGTTCGCCCCGCTCTGTTGCCATCATGGTCTTACGGTCGCGGGCGAGCTGCTCCTCAATCTGTGCCACCATGGCTTTGCAGAACGAAACGTTATAGAACGATTTGATTACTTCGATTGAAACGATGTCGGCCTCGGCTTCGGCAGATTTCTCCATCCTGCGGCGCCGGGTTCGGGCCGCTTTGAGATTGTTGATGCTCACAAGCCCGTCGAACAGCGGAATCGACATGTTGAGGCCGAAGCCGGTATAGAGGGTCTTTTTGTTATCATATGTGTTGGTCTCAGGGTCGATATTGCGGCCGAAACTGATATTGCCGTCGGCCGACAGACCAATCGACGGCATCAAAGCCGAGGCGCTGATACGGCTGTCGATACGGGCTTTATCCGTCGCTAAACTGTTGATTATGTTCTTGTGGGCATGGTCGCGGGCGTAGATGAGACAATCATTGAGTGTCATCTGCGCCATTGCGGTCTGCATGGTTGCCAGCATAATCGATATGATAATCGTCCGGTTCATCGTTAAATTGGTTTTGACAAGGCAAAGGTAACCGGCTTTGAACCCGTTTTGAAGTTTTTCCGACGAAACATGCATTCCACCTCATGAAATCGTCTAAAAAATAGACAATCATTAAATAGACAATCATTAATTGGAAGTGTGATTTATCGTCGAGAAGACCATCGTGATATGAACCATTAATGTTACTTTTGCAATTGTGAAGATACTTGTGATCGACGACAACCAAGCCATCCGTATCACGCTGAAGATGGTGCTGGCCGAAGAATTCGGCCATGTGGCAGCCGTGGGCGACCCCACGCTGATTCCCGCATTGCTCGCAACAGGCGATATCGACGCGGTGTTGCTCGACATGAATTTCGACAACCGCAAACTCGACGGGAGCGACGGCCTTTTCTGGCTTTCGCGAATCAAAGAGCTGGAATCACCTCCGGCGGTAGTGCTTATTACCGCTTTCGGCGATGTGGAGCTGGCGGTCGAATCGATGAAACGTGGTGCCGACGATTTCGTCACCAAACCATGGAATAACAACGAGCTGATTGCCAAACTCCACCGCGCCATAAACCGTAACCGAGAAGCCTTGGCTACAAAAGCGGCACTAAATGCAGCCAGCGAACTCAGGAAACATGACCTGCAACGGCGGCATATGACACTCGACCAAATCAAGAGCGAACATATAAAGAGTGTGGTAGAACAATGCGGCGGCAACCTGACCCAGGCAGCCGAGCGTCTGGGAGTCAACCGTCAGACATTATATAACCAGCTTAAAAAACTATGAGACGTTTCAGGTTATGTTTCGGGATATATCTTGCGACATTGGTGGCCTTGTCGGTCTTGACCGGATGGCTCCTGTGGGCCGGTATGATTCCACAGGCGATTCTTTCAACCGTGTTGCTGGCGGGCGTTGTTGCCGGATTATGCCGTCTGATATGGAATGTGGTTGCCACAGTGTCGGCTTTCGGGGAAGCACTGGAGATGAACGACGCCACCTTGCGGTTTCCCCCAAGCGACGACCCGGCTCTCAACCGGATGTCAGTCTCGATGAACCGCATAATCGAACAATATAACAAAACGAGGCTCGACCTTGAAACTCGTAAGCTCTACTACGACCGAATATTGCGGATTATGAGCCATGAGCTCCGAAATGCCATCACCCCCATAGTATCGGTCAGCTCAGACATGGAAACTCATCCCCAACGCTATAGCGGGGATTCGTTCAACGACGCAGTGGGCATTATCCGCAACCAAAGCGAAGGGATAAAACGTTTTCTTGACGCCTATTACGAACTCACACATCTGCCCAGACCGGAAACCACCGCAACAGAGATGCATGGATTATTCCGCGGATTGCAGAAGTCGATGTCTCTGACAGCCTCAAGTCTCGGTCTGCCTGAAGGAGTGATTACATACTATGTGGCAAATGATATGGTTGCATCTGTTGACCCGGATCTGTTCCGACAGGCAATGATCAACCTGTTGCGCAATGCCCTCGAAGCCGTTAAGGATCGCGACAACCCGAAAGTCGAGGTTATGGTAACATGCTCAGACAACCACCCATTTATCACATTATCCGACAACGGATGCGGCATCCCGCCTGATATGATGGAAAACCTGTTCCAGCCTTTCTTCACCACCAAACCGGGAGGCTCTGGCATCGGCTTGTATCTGAGCCGACAGATAATAAGGATGCACGGTGGCGACATCGAACTCATGTCATCAAGTCCATGGGGTACCTCTTTCAGCATATCACTGCCCTGATTTTTCAACCAACCCAAATCTATCACCCTTATTATGAAAAGACTATTGACAATCATTGCAACCATTTCCATCGGAATCTCATGCGTATCCGCAACAACGGCCATCGACAGCCCTACAGAAGGGGTAATCACACATGATTTCGTGTCGGAGGAGAAGATGAAAACCGACCTGCTGCAGATGCTTGCCGATTTTTCAGCCTACATGAAGGCTGATTTCCGGGAGTGCGACACTCCGAACATGTCCGGCGAACAATGCGGCTGCTTCATGGGGGAAAATTCCATGGCAAGCGATGAAAGGGGTGTGAGACCCAACGCCGACCTTTCAATGGTTTGCGCATTCCTGGTTAAATATGGCAAAGGGCAGGTCTCGCTCCCAGAAGGGGTGACATGGGACAATCTGGAATCGATGGCGCGCCGGTCGCTTGTCTTCGCTTATTCCACCCACAAGGCCAACAGGCTGAAAACATGCAAAGGTGGCGACTACTGGGGGTCGGTGTCGAAAGACGACCATGTGTGGGAATCGTCGCTATGGGCCATGTCAGTGGCATATTCAGCCTTCTTCCAATGGGAATCGCTGTCGCAAAGCCAGCAAGACTGTATCGAGGCGATGCTTGTGGCCGAATGCAACTATGAGCTGGAGCGCGACGTGCCCACAGGTTTCAAGGGTGACACAAAAGCCGAAGAGAACGGTTGGGAGGCAGATGTGCTGGCTGCCGCCCTCGGATTGTTTCCCGACCACCGGCTCGCGCCCAAATGGTTTGAAAGGCTTCGGGAATTTGCCATAAACAGTTATTCCCACCCATCCGACGCATCCGACAACACCGTGGTTGACCCCGGATATGACGCTACTACCGTTGCGCAGCTCTATAAAGGAGCAAATCTATATGATGACTACACCCTGCAGAACCATGACCTCTTCCATACGAGCTATCAGAATGTGGTGATGCAGGAACTCGGCGAAGCAGCCCTGGCCATGAAACTGTTCCAGACCGGACTTCACGGACATGAGAAATGGCACACAAATGCGTTGATGCACAACAACCGAGAGGTTATGGACCGGGTGCTTAACTGGCTGGCCTTGGCCGACGGGGAGCTGGCAATGCCAAACGGCAACGACTGGAGCCTGTTTCTTTTCGACCAGATAACCTCCTATTCAACAATGGCATGTTTCCTGGCCGACCCCGATGCGCTGATGCTTGAAAACATGGCATATAAATATGTCAAGGCACGGCAGCAGACAACCCCCGACGGCTCGTGGCTTCTTAATGCCGACGTGGGTGCACGGCGCATGGGCGTACAGGCCCACAGGGTGATGATGACATGGCTGATGCACCACCTTATGCCGACCTCTGCTGTTGAGCCTACCGCATGGGCCGATTTCAACCGCCGGTATGCAGAAGCGCGAATGTTGCCGTCGCAGAACATCGTCAGGGCATCAACACCCCACCGGTTCTCATGCTTCTCCTGGAGCGACGGGCTCAAAAGCTACACCGGATATTTCACCCCCAACACCCCTGACAACAACAAAATCATAGTGCCCTTCCGGGCCAACAACACCGGAAACATTTTAGGATGGTATGAAGTTGAGGGACGACGCACAAACGCCATACCGGTGGCCAGCGTCAATTACATGTTTGATGGAACAGCCTATACAATGAACGGGGAGCTTCTGACCAACGACAGCACCCTCAGCAACCGTTTCGCCATATATTCCACCCCCGGTAACGCTTTGATTTATTTAGACCTGGTGCAGGCCGTCAAGCCATCGTCAATAACCCGCGAACTCGGCGGTTTGCTGGCAATCAGCACTGATCCGTTTACTAAAGAACGCCGCGTGCTCCACTATGGCGATTCAAACCACAAGGTCTCAGATGGCAAAGCATTCATCGAACTGGAGTCGTCGTGGGTCAACATCGATAATTCCATAGGGGTAGTCGCTCCGGGCAGGGATGTCATGGCATTCGGCGACCGCTCACTAAGCAACTCCATCGAAACGTCAAAATTCTATCCGTTATATTCCGCAGAACGTCGCAGGTTCAATGCCGGAGAGGTCGTTGACATGCGCCAGCTGGTCTACTACAGCGATACCGACGCCCCGACTACACGGGCCATGGCGCAAGCCATCCAACCTCTTTCCGGCAAAATAGCCCGTGGATGGAACGGCATAATCGTGCCCGACCCCGACGGCACCCTCTACATGCTCCTATCCAATTTCGGCGGTGCTGACACATGCCGGGTCTCCGACATATCATGCCCGGGCGGGGCACCAGTGTTCACCGTGCCGACCACTATCTCAGGCGGTTCGGCATCAGCCTGTTTCAAAGCCGACGCCAACCATTCGGTGGCCGATGTGCTGAAAGTTTTCATCAAAGTACTCGATAAAGACGCCCGGGTCATAGCCGTAAAATCCACCGGCACCCCCAACTCAATCACATTGACAAACCCAGGCACATCACCCGTATCAGTAAACATGACCACCGCTTTAACCGGCACATCAACTATAACCATACCTCCGTCTGCCACATATTCCTGCCTGTTAAACACACCTTAAACCGCCAATTCTGGCTATTAAAAAACATTAAGAGGCTGTATAAGGCGACAACACCCCGACACAACGATTTTGTCAGATTCGATATAATCCGTAAATTTGCAAAAACAGAGCATATAGGGGCAAAGGGAGCCGAGCTATAAGCCATATATGAAGAAACAGAAAGGGCAACGTTGGTTTTGCAATCTGAAAGAGCAAAGCAAGCGGATGGTGACAGCCTCGTTGGCTGCCGCCTTGTTTGTGTCATCGTGTCCCATAGACGCATATGCCTGCCCACAGAACCAAAAGGCTGCTGCGCGCCCTGTCAAGCACCGGAATACCGAACCGGCATCTTCAGACCCACGCGAGGCACTGCCCGACTCCATAGCCATAGGCAAACCGCTTAAAGAGCCTGCAGAGGTGGTTGAAGATGAAATTCAGCTTGATAACGGCCGTCTGGAAGTGACCCCGGTTGACACCGTGCCGGTCATACCAGCCGACTCGATAATGCTAACAGCCGGAGAAGCCCTCGAAGCCGACTCCATTGCAGCCCTGACAAAACGGCAAAAAGAAGACGAATGGGTGCCCAGACCATATGAGTTCAATCCCGACCCAACAAAAGCCGTATGGTTCGCCGCCCTCTTCCCAGGTCTTGGGCAGGTCTACAACCGGCGATATTGGAAACTCCCTATAATCGTCGGCGGGTATCTCGGCCTGGCATATGCCACAAACTGGAACAGCTCCATGCTGACCGACTACACCAAGGCATATGCCGACCTGCTCGACAACGACCCCGACACGAAAAGCTACATGGATCTGTTCTCCCCAAACGTGAAAGAAGAGAACCTCGATAAATCATGGCTGCGCAATGTGTTGCGCTCGCGCAAGAATTATTTCCGGCGCAACCGCGACCTGTGCATCATAGCCATGGTGGGGGTCTATCTCCTTGCCATGGTCGACGCCTATGTCGACGCCTCACTCTCCCATTTCGACATCACACCCGACCTTACAATGGATGTGGTGCCCGCCCTGATGCAGGACGGCCGGCAACGCTATCCGTCGGTCGGACTTGTGTGGGCGCTTAATTTCTAACATTTTCCGACAATGACAGTCATTCGCAAATTCATAATGTCGGCCATTATGGCCACAGCCGCCATGAGTGCCGCTGCAAGGCCTTCGGTGCTGTCGCTCGCCGACCACGCCAACGACTCCACCATCATATATCCCGAAAGTGTGGAGACCGACGTGCATAAAATGATGCAGAACTGGTATCTCGAGACCTACACAGCCCTCGACAAAGAGGCCGACCTGCGCCCCGATGTGGAAACCTCCGATGAAGAACTGATTGCGCGCCTTAAAACGATGCCTACAGCCATAGAGATGCCGTTTAATTCGGTGGTGCGCAACTACATCAACATGTATACCGGCAAAAAACGCTCACTCGTTGAGAGTATGCTCGGCATGAGCCTCTATTACATGCCCATTTTCGAGCAGGCGCTTGAGCGTGAAGGGATTCCCAACGAGCTTAAATATCTCCCTATTATCGAATCGGCGCTCAACCCCGATGCCGTGTCGCGTGCCGGAGCCACAGGGCTGTGGCAGATTATGCTCCCCACCGCCCGCGGGCTGGGGCTGGAAATCAACGCCCTCGTCGACGAGCGCCGCGACCCGGTGAGATCCTCCGAAGCCGCCACCAAATACCTACGCCAGCTCCACGACATCTACAACGATTGGTCGCTGGCAATCGCCGCCTACAACTGCGGCCCAGGCAACGTCAACAAAGCCCTCCGCCGTTGCGAGGGAGAAAAGAAAGATTTCTGGACAATCTATCCATACCTGCCGGCGGAAACACGCGGATATGTGCCATGCTTCATCGCCGCGAACTATGTGATGAACTACTACAACAAACACAACATATCCCCCGCCCTGGCAAAACGGCCCATATTGACCGACTCCGTGCACGTCAAACGGCGAATCCATTTCCAACAGATTGCCGACGTGCTCCATATCCCGGTAGAAGAAATTCAGATTCTTAACCCGCAATACCGCAAACAGGTGATACCCGGCGATATACGGCCCTATCCACTGGTGCTCCCGGCCAACCAGATCTACTCCTACATAATGAGCGAAGACGCCATTGCCAACCACAACACAACGCTATATGCCCGGCGCGACGTTGTTGAGCCCTCAACCGGTTTAGAGCCGCAACATGCGACTGTCGACGGCCAGGAGGGAGAATGGGTCACTGCGGAACAGACAAAATACCACAAAGTGCGCCGCAACGAGACCATGGCGTCGATAGCGAAAAAATACGGAGTCACCCTCCGCAGCCTAAAACGCGCCAACGGCAACATATCCAAGCCCCGACGCGGCCAGACTTTGAAAGTAATCACCTCTGTCAGGGAATTCAGACCATATAAGAACCAACCGCAGCCTCAACCCGACGACAATCTGCTGGTGAAGAATCCCGAAACGGAGACCCAACCCAACGATTCAATAGCAGCCGATGCCTCGAACCCTGCGGCTCAGGCCGATTCAATAGCCCCTGCACAGGAGGGTGATACACCGTTAACCGAACACGAGGCCGCCGACATCGAGGCCGAGACATCCGAACCGCAATCGGCCACTTCGGTGAAAGTCGGAAACAGCTTCCAGTCTTCAAAAGCCAAACAGGAGGCTTCCCGGAAACATAAAAAGAAAAACGACACAAACTCCCGGAAGGCGAATAACAACAAAACCAAAACCTACACAGTCAGAAAAGGTGACAGCCTCTATAAGATTGCAAAAGCCCACGGCATGACCGTCAAGGAGCTGCAGAACCTCAACAACCTCCGCAACGACAAGCTCGACATAGGCGACAAGCTGAAAGTGAAATAACCCTTTCCAACTGACACGGCCAAACCGACAACCATATGCACAACACTGACAACAACATAACCGCCCACGCATCAACCGAAGAGATTCCGGCAAACCTGGAACTGATACTGATTAACATCAGCGGCCAGGACCGCCCCGGTGTGACCGCCGCCCTTACGGCGATACTGGCCAAATACGATGCCATGATTCTCGACATCGGCCAGGCCGACATCCACCATAACCTATCGTTGGGAATACTTTTCCGCACCACCAGCGACGTATCGGGCGACATTCTCAAAGACCTGCTTTTCAAAGCCTACGACCTCGGGGTCAAAATCCGCTTCTCCCCCGTCACCGTCGAGGAATACAACAACTGGGTCAGCCGCCAGGGAAAAAACCGATGGATCATAACCCTGTTAGGCCGCCGACTGACAGCCCGCCACATCGCCCTTGTGTCGGAAGTCGTAGCCGAACAGGGACTTAACATAGATGCCATACAGCGCCTCACAGGACGCCCGCCACTAAACGAAGCCGCACAGCCCCAGGCAAAAGCCTGCATCGAGTTTTCCGTACGCGGCACACCCGCCAACCGCTCTGAAATGCAGAGCCGCTTCATATCCATTTCATCTGAAGAAGGGTTCGACATATCTTTGCAGGAGGATACCATCTACCGCCGCTGCCGCCGCCTGATATGCTTCGATATGGATTCCACACTCATCCAGACAGAATGCATCGACCAGCTGGCCGAGCGCGCCGGAGTCGGCGACCAGGTGAAAGCCATAACCGAGCGCGCCATGCGTGGTGAAATCGACTTCAACGAAAGTTTCCGTGAACGTGTCGCCCTGCTGAAAGGTCTCGATGTCAGCGTAATGCAGGATATCGCCGAGAAGCTCCCCATTACCGAAGGTGTCGGGCGTATGATGGAGGTGCTGAAACGCGCCGGATTCAAGACCGCCATCCTGTCAGGCGGCTTCACTTTCTTCGGCGACTACCTCAAACGCAAATTCGGTTTCGACTACGTTTATGCCAACGAACTCGAAGTGGCCGACGGCAAGCTCACCGGCAACTACGTCGGCGAAATCGTCGACGGCAAACGCAAAGCCGAGCTGCTAAAACTCATCGCCCAGGTTGAGAACGTCAATATCGCCCAGACCATCGCCGTAGGTGACGGAGCCAACGACCTGCCAATGCTCTCCGCCGCAGGTCTCGGAGTGGCCTTCCATGCCAAACCGAAAGTAAAGGCCACCGCCAAACAGTCAATCTCAACAATCGGCCTCGACGGAGTGCTCTACTTCATCGGCTTCAAAGATTCGTATATCAGTTAGTTAAGAAGTAAAATATTATAACCTAAATGTGATATGCCACTATCTCTCCACTGATATTATCCCTCTCCTTGCCGACTTGTCAGACTTCCACCCACTTCTTACTTCAATCCCCACCCCATGATCGATAACAGCACTTTCGGCACCCTCAAGGCGATGTTCCACACTTTCGGGTGCAAACTCAACTTCGCAGAGACATCGACAGTGGCCCGCGCCTTTGCCGATGAGGGGATTGTGCGCGCCGGTGAAGGGGAAACTCCCGACATAATAGTTGTCAACACCTGCAGCGTCACCGAACTGGCCGACAAGAAATGCCGCCAGACCATCCGCTCTTTCCATCGCCGCTATCCTCAAGCCGACATACTCGTCACCGGCTGCTACGCCCAGTTGAAACCTGCTGAAGTTGCGGAAATCGAAGGTGTGGCAATCGTCGCCGGCAACGACCGCAAAGGGGAGCTGACCGCCTTCCTGCGCAAATGGATTGCAGAACACACCCCTCAGAACCATATCACACCCGCCAAAGATATACGCACATTCACCCCCTCATGCTCACGGGGTGACCGCACTCGCTATTTCCTGAAAGTGCAAGACGGATGCGACTACTGGTGCACCTACTGCACCATTCCCGCCGCGCGCGGACGCAGCCGCTCCGGGTCTGTGGCCTCAATGGTGGAGCAAGCCCGCAAAACCGCTGAAGAAGGGGGTAAAGAGATTGTAATAACCGGCGTCAACATCGGCGATTTCGGCAAAAGAAGTGTTCCGGAAACCGGCAGGAAAGAGAATTTCCTCGACCTTATCCGACAGCTCGACCGGGTAGACGGGATAGAGCGCTACCGCATATCGTCGATCGAGCCGAATCTGCTGAACGATGAAATCATTGAGTTCTGCGCCGGTTCACGCGCCTTCATGCCCCACTTCCACATCCCTTTGCAATGCGGTTCCGATGCTGTTCTGCGGCTTATGCACCGCCACTACGACACCGCCCTCTTCCGCGAGAAAATCGCCCGCATCAAAGAACTCATGCCCCATGCATTTATCGGGGTTGACCTCATTGTGGGCGCACGTGGCGAAACCGACAACGAATTCCTCCGCTCGGCCGAATTTGTAGAGTCACTCCCCATAAGCCGCCTCCACATATTCCCATACTCTGAGCGACCCGGAACCAAAGCCCTCGAAATAAGCCATACCGTTAGCCAGGAGGAGAAACACCGGCGCGTCAACACAATGCTGAAGATTTCTGAAAGGAAGATGCACGATTTCGCATCATCTTTTCTCGGGACCTCCCGCCCCGTGCTGCTCGAACACAGCCGCGAAGGGGAGCCGATGGGTGGTTTCACAGACAACTACCTGCGCGTTGAAATCAACGCGCCCCAACACCTCGACAACCATATCGTCAATGCACGGCTGCTGTCAATCATACCAACGGAGATGGGCGACTCCCACATCCGGGCCGAGCTTGATGTCAACCCTTGATAAACCGAAACTGCCTGATGCCAAACGGAAAAGAACCTCTGAAACACCGGATTGCAATGTGGGGGCTGAAAGCAATGGCCGCCATGCCGCTGTGGGTGCTCTACCGGTTGAGCGATGTAGCGTTTATAATCATCTATTACATCGCGGGCTACAGGCGTTCCACAGTGAAAAAGAACCTCACCGAATCATTCCCGGAAAAAAGCCCGAAAGAAATCAAGCATATCGCGCGGCTATTCTACCGCAATTTCACCGACAATGTTGTGGAAACAGTGAAACTGCTCAACATCTCCGACCGGGAGATGCAACGCCGCATGGTGTTTGAGGGCACTGAAATAACCGACAGCTACCTCGCCCAAGGCCGTCACGTAGTGGCCTATTTTTCCCACTGTGGCAACTGGGAATGGGCGCCCTCGCTGACCCTGTGGAGCCGTTTCCGCCAAGACGCGTCGGTGTCTTTCTGCCAGATCTACCGTCCGTTGCGCAACAAATGGATGGATGCACTGATGCTGCGTCTGCGAAGCCGTTTCGGATCCGTGTCGCTGACAAAACGGATGGCTTTCCTTGACCTTCTACGCTATAAGAAACAGGGTATCGCAACCATGACCGGCTTTATGAGCGACCAGAAGCCAAGCCACGGCGACACAGTGCATGTAGTGAGATTCCTCAACCACCCCACAGCAGTGATAACCGGTACAGAAACCGTGGCGCGACGCCTCAACGCCGCTGTGGTCTACTGGGATATGCACAAAACATCGCGCGGCCACTACCGCATCAAGACAAGGCTCATAACCGACAATCCGGCGCAACTCCCCGAATTTGCCATAACCGACCGCTACATATCCCTGCTGCAGCAGACAATCGAAGCCGACCCGGCAATATGGCTGTGGACCCACAAACGATGGAAGAACAAAGTTACATTCGCCGACAACGGCACTAAAATAAGCTGATGAAACCTGTAGCCGTAATAATACTGAACTGGAACGGAGCCGCACTCCTGAGGCGCTACCTCCCCTCGGTAGTGGCAAACACCAACCCTGACATTGCCGACGTGATAGTGGCCGACAATGGCAGCACCGACAATTCCCTCGAAGTGCTCGCATCGGAATTTCCCGGAGTTGAAGTAATCCGTTTCACCGAAAACCACGGTTTCGCCGAAGGCTATAACCGAGCCATCGCCATTGCCGCCCGGGAATACACCTTGCTGCTCAACTCCGACGTAGAAACCCCTCCGGGATGGATTGAACCGCTTTATGAAGCCATGCGCGCCGACAGCCACATCGGAGCTTGCCAGCCAAAAATACTGAGCGTGGCAGACAAAGGGAAATTTGAATATGCCGGGGCTTGCGGCGGATTCATCGACCGAAACGGCTACCCCTACTGCCGGGGACGCATCTTCTCATCGGTCGAAGACGACAAAGGGCAATATGATTCCGTCATACCCGTCTTTTGGGCAACAGGGGCGGCGCTGATGGTGCGCACTGAGCTTTATCAACGTGTAGGAGGGCTCGACAGCCGCTTTTTCGCCCACATGGAGGAAATCGACCTGTGCTGGCGCATACATCTGAATGGCAGCGAAATAGTGGCCGTGCCGCAAAGCCGTGTCTACCACCTGGGCGGAGGCAGCCTTCCGGCATCTAATCCCCGCAAAACATATCTGAATTTCCGCAACAACCTGCTTTTGCTCCACAAAAACCTGCCTCAGGCCGACCTGCGCCCAACTCTGCTCCGCCGCCGTCTGCTCGACACCCTCGCCTGGCTGAAATTCATGGCGACTTTCGATTTCGACAACGCCAACGCCATCCTGAAAGCCCACCGCGATTTCCGCCGTATGCGCCGCAGCTACACCATTCATCCATCTGTCAACTTGCTCCGCTCCCCCATCTGCCGACGCAACATCCTCACTGCCTACTACCTGCGCGGCATCCGCCGCTTCTCGCGGTTATAGGTATGCAATTTTCTTTCAATTCGCCGATTTATTTCAATAAGCTGATTCTGACTTTGGTGTTTTTCAACTTATAAGGAGCGAGTATTTCAACAAGCTGCGAGGCCATCTGCCGGGGAACCGCCACGATAGCGCTGTGGTCGTTGACAACGATTTTCCCAACCTGCTCTTTTGTGAGTCCTCCTTTCTGAATCAGATAGCCCACTATGTCACCGCGCGAGATTTTTTCCTTCTTCCCGGCATTCAGATACAAAGTGGCCACATCGCTGTGGAAACCATCGGCTGCCGCTGATTTCGGGTTGTAGTCACGTTGCCAGTCAACATATTCCGGTATATTTTCCTCATCGGCGATTATCACATAGGCCGTGCCCGACGCTCCCATGCGGGCAGTACGCCCGTTGCGATGGGTCCAGCTTTCAGCCGACAGCGGCATATGGTAATGGATAACGTAGTTCACATCATCTATGTCAAGCCCCCGCGCCCCAAGATCGGTCGACACCAGGATAGGGGTCGTCCCGTTGTTGAGGAGGTCAACCGCCAGCTGGCGTTCACGCTGCTCCAGACCGCCATGGTAAAGCCCGACGGGAAAATGCTCACGACGCAGGTAACCATAAACCCTTTCAGCACTCTCACGGTGATTGACAAACACCAGCGCACGTCCGTTGGGCAACGACCTCAGCAGGTCGGCAAGCGTGGCCAGCTTGTCGCGCTCCGGCGAATCGACCTTCGCAATCTGCAAGCGGCTGCGCTCCCCTTTGCTTGAGAAATCCACAACCTCGGCCCCCTGCATCGCTATGAAATCGGGCATTTCGGCCAAAGGAGTTGCCGAAGTCAGGAGAATCATTTTCAGGCTTCTCATGCGCTTGGCAATACGCTTCATCTCATCGAGGAAACCGAGTTCGAGAGATTTGTCATACTCGTCAAGAACCAAAGCATCCACACAACCTACGTCGACTGTGCCACGCCTGATATGGTCGAGAAGGCGCCCCGGAGTGGAAACTATTATGTCTGGCACAACCGACATTGAATTGACCTCATCGGCCATGGAATGCCCCCCATAAAATGCCACCGTCTTCAACCCTGCAGCCACAGGCCGGATAACATCGGCAATCTGGAGCACCAGCTCGCGCGCGGGAGCCATGATAACCGCCTGCACACGCCCCGACGACGGCTGCAGGAATCTCAGCAGACGTATCGCAAACGCAGCAGTCTTTCCCGAACCTGTGGGCGACAGCAGAATCAACTTACTGGCATCGGTTCCTGCCATAAGCTGCTGCATCTCATTCAGCGCGGTGATATTGTGGCGCTCGCGCAAACGCTCCAGTATAATTTTCGTCTCCATAAAACAAGTCGCTATAATCCCATCCTACAACGAGCATCCTCCCGACAATCCTCCAGCTACCCATTTTATCGGGTAATCACCCTGAACTCCCCGTTAGGGCCGGGGCCTACCCAATATTTAGTTAGTCCGTAGTCTGATTCAGCCGCAGGGCCAGACAGGGGATGCCCGTAATTGGAAAATATCGCATACCGGCTGCGGCATTTCGGGCAATATGCATCATTTGTATCGCCGTCGACCTTGATAATCACATCCTTGGAGTTTTCAACAGGGCAAGCGAGATCATAAGCCACCGGATCGCCGTTTATGTCGCCCACAAGGAGTACCCCCCCAAAACCGGTCTGCATCAGTGCCGTCTGCGGCAGTCCGCCAGGCACTGTCACCCCCTTTATAAACGTCTTGTGGTCGAGAGCTCCGGGAGTGCCGTATTCAGTCCAGTCGTGCTCGGTGTTAAACGAAATCCACACCGGCGCAGGGGGTGTGCGCTTGTCATCTACATGATTACAAGCCGCCAGCATCAACAATCCGGCTATCAATGAAACACCAAATTTCCAATTCAGTTCCATAGTTCATATGCAAAACGACACAGGCATATGTCAACCATCATCCCAACCGTAACCCGTCCACACGTAGAGGGTATGTCAAAATTCAACATCGTTTATATCAGACGCATCATTTTGCAGGGTCGCCGACTGTCGCGACCCTACAGATGTTAAAAAACCGAATTCCGGCCGCCCTCATAATCCTACTACAGGAAGTATTTCCTCACCAGATTAATTCCTGCTCAATCCGGCAATCAGTTCACCGAACTTGTCGGCGGCTTTCTGAAGCTGAGGGCCGACCAACGGACGGAGCATGGCGGGAATCTCAACATCGATCTGGCTTGTGACTTCTGAAAAGTCGCCACCCAAAGGTTTTATGTCAAGCTCCATTTTCATGGGCACAGGCGACGATTTAGTGCCGAACACCAGGCGGCCGGGGCGTTGGCGCTCCGTTACATGGAATTCGATTTCGCCCACCTGCGGGGTCACTATGCTGATTGAATCAGAGGTGAAATGCACATCACCTATCTGCTTGCGCTGTTCGTCGGTCAGGTTATCAAGCGAATTCTGCAAATTAGTGAAATCGCTGAACGTGTCGAAAAGATCTTCAGCTGAGCGCTGGATTTTTTTCGGGGTGCTTTTATAAGTTGCCATTATTTTCAGTTGTCAGTTATCATTAAAAAACTCTCCTACGATAAAACACATTTACCGTAGGGAGAGTTTTCAGCAGTTAAGTCGGGCCGATACCTCCCGGGGCACCAGACACCGGTTATATTTATATCTTGACGGGAGCCGTTTTTCTTTGAGCAGTTACTCAATGGATTTGTCGCTGTAAGGAGCCCAGTTCTGAGGATCTTCGCTCCATTTCTGCAACGTGGCGATATCTTTCTGGCCGATAAATCCGGTCTCAAGAGCAACTTTCAGCAAGGCATCGTAGTTGCTCAGTGTCATAAGGCGGATACCGGCCTCTTCAAAGCACTTACGTGCGACGGGGAACCCGTAGGTAAACATAGCCACCATTCCGATAACGTCACCACCGGCCAGGCGGATAGCCTCTGCGGCTTTGAGGCTGCTCTTACCGGTTGAAATGAGGTCTTCGATAACCATCACCTTCTGACCCGGGCTGATATTTCCCTCAATGAGGTTTTCAAGGCCGTGGTCTTTTGGGGTAGAGCGCACATAAACATAGGGCAGACCCAACGCATCAGCCACGAGAGCACCTTGGGCAATAGCCCCGGTAGCCACTCCTGCAATCACATCGGGCATCTCGAAATTCTCCAGAATAATCCGGCAAAGCTCGGTTTTGATAAATGTCCTTATCTGCGGATAAGAAAGCGTGCAGCGGTTATCGGTGTAGATAGGTGATGTCCACCCCGACGCCCATGTGAAAGGATTGTCGGGCTGGAGCTTTATAGCGCTGGCTTTCAGCAGTTTTTCAGCAAGGAGAAATTCAAGTTGTTTCATAGTCGGCAGAATCTAATTGATAAACCTTTTTTACTCTTATTCAACACCGCAAAGGTAGTCATTTCCCACCATATTACCCACCCTAAAAAACACAAATTTTCTCCGATAACCCGAATTTTTTCTATCTTTGGCTCTGCCTTAGATACTCACGCTCGGCAAAGCCAAAATTTATTTGGCTTTGCTCTCAGCTTATTCGTATCTTTGCCCCGAAGAGAAACAACACGCAACAGAATGCCATGACAACAACACTGAAATTCAACATAGCAACCATACTGCTGGCCACAGCCATTACAACAACGGCACAAAACCGTCTGCGACATGTCGACACACGTGTCGGAACGGCTGCCAGCGAGACCCACACTGCAGGGCTGTTCGGCAAAGGATCGGAGGAGATGGGACAGACGCTCCCCGCCGTACTTACTCCAAACGGCATGAATTTCTGGACTCCGCAAACCCAGGATACCGAGCTGAAGTGCAAGGCTCCGTATTACTACCGCCATGACCGTTTGCAAGGATTCCGCAACTCCCACTGGATTGTTGGCGGATGCACACAGGATTACGGCTCTATGACCCTGATGCCGCTGACCGGTGCTCTCCGCTTCACCCCCCAGCAACGTGCGTCGCGTTTCTCACACGACGATGAGATTGCCACACCGGCCTATTACTCTGTGAAACTACCCGACGAGAATCTGACAGCCGAAATGACAGCCACATCGCGGGCAGCCATCTTCCGCTTCACCTACGACAAATCAGGCGACGCCTACCTTGTCGTAAACCCCAACAGCGATGAAGGAATGGGCTGGATTGAAGTTAATCCGGAGAAAAGGCAGATACGAGGATTCAACCCGGTGCACCGCATCTACCAGGGGAAAGGTGAACCCGCCGGTTTCAGCGGCTGGTTTGTTGTAGAAGTCAGTAAAGAACCCATAGGCAGTGGCACATTCCGCGACAGCACCGCCTACGACCAGACCGACATCTCCAACGCCCCCGGCATAGGGGCATATCTCAAGTTCAAGGTAGCAAAAGGGGAACAGCTGCTGGTCAAAGCCGCATCATCTTTCACCGATATGGCCGGAGCCGAAAAAAACCTGCAGTCCGAAATCCCCCATTGGGATTTCGACCGCACCCGCAGCGAGTTAACAGACAGATGGGAGAAACAGCTTGGCCTGATTGAAGCAGAACCTGCCGACGGTGACACCGATACATTGGCCAAATTCTACGGAGCACTCTACCGGGCCTCATTCCTGCCCCGCGAATTCAGCGATGCCGACGGGCGATATCCCTCATTCGCAGGTGGCAACGAAATCATGCAGATGCCTTCGGGAGAAATATATTATGATGATTTCAGCATGTGGGACACCTACCGCGCCCTGCACCCCCTGCTCAACATCATCGCCCCCCGCAAAAGCGGCCAGATGATGCAATCACTGGTTCTGAAAGCCAGGCAAGGGGGATGGTTGCCGATTTTTCCATGCTGGAACAGCTACACAGCAGCCATGATCGGCGACCACTGCATAGCCGCCATAGGCGACGCCTACCTCAAAGGTATACGGAATTTCGACATCGACACAGCCTACACCTACATGCGCCGCAATGCTTTTGAATCACCGGCCACTTTTGCCGAATACACCCAAGGCAAAGGGCGCCGCGCCCTCCCGTCCTATCTCAGACATGGCTATATTCCGCTTGAAGACAGCGTGAAGGAAGCATACCACAGGCAGGAACAAGTTTCGCGCACCCTCGAATATGCCTACGACGACTTTGTTCTGTCGCGCATAGCCCTGGAACTTGGAAAAACCGACGACTATAAAACCCTGGCACAAAGGGCAAAAAACTGGCGCAACGTAATCGACCCCTCCACAGGCTACGCCAACGGTAGATATGCCGACGGCACATTCCTGAGCGGCGGCAATCCTTTTGATTTCGCAAAATACATAACTGAAGGAGCCCCCTGCCACTACACATGGTATGTGCCACACGACATCTACGGACTTATCGACCATCTCGGAGGGTGCGAGGCATATTCCGCCAAACTCGACTCACTGTTCACCCAACGACGCTACTGGCATGGAAACGAACCGTGCCATCAGGTTGCATGGATGTTCAACCACTCCGGGCAATCATGGAAAACCCAGCAGCATGTGCGCCACATAATGGCAACAGAATATCTCAACTCGCCGGGTGGGCTGAGCGGCAACGACGATGCAGGCCAGATGTCGGCATGGTATCTGTTCGCCGCCATGGGGTTTTACCCAGTCTGCCCCGGGCAACCTTACTATGCCATAGGCTCCCCCTCGCTCAAATCACTGGTAGTCAACCTCGAAAGCGGACGGAAGTTCACAATCACCGCCCGCAATGCATCGCCATGGAACATCTACATTCAGTCAGCCACCCTCAACGGGCAGCCCTATGACAGCCCATTCATCTCCCACTCCGACATAACAGCCGGAGGCTCAATGGAATTCATCATGGGACCATCCCCAAACAAAACCTGGGGACAACACACACCAGACTTCTGACTTACGACTTCTTCTTCCTAAACGCCCGTAGAAACGAAAAGAAACTGTTGAAATCGCGTTTCAACACAACTCCCACCCCCTGTGTGGTCGGAGCGGTGCGCAAGTAATAGTTTTGGTCGTTATAGCGGTTGTAGGCCTTCAGGCGCCACATACCACCCCGGTCGAGAAGATATTCCAAATCGAAATCACCAACAAACTGAGATGTATTCATCGAGTTATCTCGGTAGCCGAAGTTGCCATTGAACAGTAAACGGTTATTGAGCAACCTCGACGACAAGGCGACATCAACCTCCACATCAGAAAAGTCGCCACGGTCGCTGCGGAATGTCGGAGCGATATTCCAGTTGTCGGAAATCTGCCCCAGCAGATTGCTTAACTGCGACGAAATTGTCGACGACGCCACCGACACAAGCTCATTACCCTTGGTGGTAGATGCCATATATTCAGGTGTATAGAACCGGTTGAGGGCAAGCAGATAGATTATCTGCCGGTTCATCATGTCGTCGGTGCTGATTATGGAGCGCACCTTGCGGTAGATATCGGTGGTCAGCGTCGGAAACTCCAGGTCGAAAGCTATCTCAGGCTGGCGCATGTCGCCGGTCACATTCAGCACCGCATGAACCGGCACATTGGTGCGGTTCAAATCCTTATCCTGAAGAAACGACTCATCAAGGTCGCTGAGATTGGCATTAAGCGCATATGCCGCATGGATGTTCAATTGCGCCGAATACGGGTCACCCTGGAATGCGATAGAACTGCCGGGCTTGATTGTGAACTCCTTGATTATAATGTCTTGCAATGTGAAATTGTAGTTGCCACGCTCAAGAGTGTATGTGCCATACATCTTCAAATCGTTGTTGGCCGACCCGTAATCCATGCGCAGATGCCCGCTGCCATATGCCCTGATTCTGTCGCCACCCACAGGATCCATCACCAGGTTAATCTGGGCTTCAGGGGTCACACGCATCTGGAACGACAGGTTATAGTCCGACGACTCACCGCTTTCAGCTGCATCATTGCGGGCGCGGAGCCGGTTCACCAGATCCATCGACGTGTCGCGCTCCAACGTAAGCGTATCAGTAAGCTCGGCTTCAATGCGGTTCTTGTCGCGGAATGTCAGGAATGAATATTCATCGGCCACTTCCTGGTCCGACAACACAAATGTGAAAGTTGATTTCGGAGCTGTTGCCATATCAACCGATATGTCAACCACCCCCGGACGCCCTTTGACAAACACCGAACCGTCGCCATAGATTTTTCCATACCAAAGAGGATTATCACGCGCGGTTTCATTATACGACAGGAAATTGCGGGCTCCTGTCACGCTGAATTCAAATGTCGGATTTTTGAAAAATTCATGTCTCAGCCAACCGTTCAACCTCGCCGTATGCCCCTCGGAATCCTTGATGCGTATGCCGTCAAGGTCAATCAGGCCGGGGCGGAAATGCACCGAATCCGAAGCCGTGTAATATGTGTTGGTGAAATTGATTTTGAGCCGCAGGTCGTGTGCGCAGACATCCCCCTCAAGGTCAATCTGTTTGAACGTGCCGAAAATACGTGCGCGCCCCGACGCCCGGCCTGATATATCCGACGCGAAAGCCTCCATATATGGACGCATGAACCCCACATTGGCATGGTCGACGGTAAAAGTTATATCGAGAGAATCATTTAGAGGATAAATCGCCCCGTCGACAAACGAACTGCGCCCCCCTTCCTGGCTGATGGCGGCAGCGAGGGTGATTCCGCGTGTTTCAGTATCCCAACGGCTCTTCACCACAGCATCGCCTATAACCGTCTTGTTATAGCTTATCGCCTTGACCGAAAGGCCGGGTGTCTCAATCATTGGCTCTTTCGATAGCAACCTTGAGGCATAGAAGGTGCCGGTGGCATCGCCGCCGATCATCACTTTGTCTATGCCTAATGACTCAAAAAGATAGTCCAGGTTGAAATTACGTAAATCAACCATCAGCAGAGAAAGAGGCGACGACGACACACCGCCCTCGATTTTAACGAACTGATCGCTGCGGTGCACATCTATGCCGCGGATATCAATCCTGTCGAGCCCGGCAAGCCGGATTGATGCCGGATTCACAGTCCATGTAGAGTCATTGAACGTCAGATAACTGCGTTGCAAGCCTATATCGGTCAGCAAAACACCGTCGTCGTTGCGCGCAAAGCGGGTGGTTGCCGCCACATTTCCTTGATATGCCTTGTCGCGGGATATTTTCCATGAAATATCCGTATCAAATTCATCGCCACCTCCGACAGACTGCACCATAAGCGACAACGGCCCGTTTTTGGTCGGCGCCACGGTCGACAAATCAAAAGAAGCTGAATTTTCAGAGCCACTGACAAATGCCGACATACGGGTGTCTTCAATCAATTTCGACCCGTTACGCAAAAATGGAGCAGACAGGTTAAACGCCACATCCCCCTCCGGCTCATTGACCACCCCGTTAATCTGCGCCGGATAAACCACACTCACAGGAAGTTTGAAGAACTCGGCAATGCTTTCCGTAGGCTTTAGCGTGAACGAATAACGGAAATCATTGAAATCCTCCCTGTTTTTCACATCCCCCGCTTCTGAGGCCAGTGACGGGAACACATGCGCCAACACGCCCTCCATTGCTTTGGGCAGATGGCGGAAATCATACCGCCCGCGCAATTCACCGTCGATATAATCGCTGCGAACCGCTATATGGTCGCGGCTTGAAGTCATGGTGAAATTATCGAGTGGCAACACCCCGCCGCCGGGAATGGCCAGTTTCCATCCTGAAAGGGTGGCATATCCGTCCATATGGCCGAATGTCTCCCCCTCAAGGGCCACATCTATTTTACCGGTTATGTCACCACCCGGGAACCGCCCCCACAGATTGAGATTCGACGGGACGAACCGCCCTACATCGCCAGAAAGAGTGATATGTTTTAACCCCGGAGTTAACGAATAGGCTCCTTGCAACGCAAACTCCAGATCGGGATTATCGATTGAAGCCGAAGCTGTCAGCATCCCGTTATCGAGTTCGGCATGGGCTTTGGCCGCAAGATAGGTATAGCCTTTGAGCATCAACCGGTCAAGTTCCATATCAGCACTCCCGGCCCACCTACGCCCTGAACGGCTGATTTTCGCCTCGACATCACCCTCCACACCACCTATGGCGGGATTCCCGGTGAGAGCAGCAATATCGATAAAATCTTCGGTGGCCAAAGTGACATCGGCCGAAAAACGTTCAGGCGACACAAACACGCCATCGGCCACCAGATCGGCCGAACCGACAGCAGTGTGCAGTGCGCCGTCGAAAAATCCGCGGCTTCCACGCATCTCTGCCGTAGCATCGAGGGTGACCCCTCCCAGACGCGCCATCATAGCAGCATCATTATGCGATAGCCTCGTGAATGCCGAAACAATTTCGGCAACAGACTCTCCGGTGCCTCTTAATGAAAGTTCATCAACCTTCGCAACACGGTTATCCCTGCTTAAATCCGCCACACGGCCTGACAGCGACAGCGCCAGTCCGGTGCCATATGACAGCTTTATACTTGACGACAAATCATCGAGATTGCCCCAGGCCGAAAGCCTGTCGAAAACCAACCGCGCATCAAACCGCTCAAGCTGAGGCATAAAAGCCGACAAATCTGACGGTGTGACGTAACTGCCGCTTTCTAATGCCAGCCGCCAGCCGCCATGTCTTAAGCGGTCAGATATTGAAGGCAGCCCCTTGAGAGGCAACATAAAGTCAGCCAGTGACAAAGATGAATTCGGCAGGATGACATTTACGTTGCGGGTGGCCAGCGAATCAGCCGACAAATCCACTTCACCGGTGAGGTTTGTCAGCGAGAAACCACTCCGCTCACTGAAGCCCATACGCTTGATGCTTATGCAGAAATCATCGTTTTTCAACCGGGGAATGCGCATGTCGGCGCGCAGATTCATCACTTTCAGATGAGACGGCGAAAAAGCCTCAGCGGCAGGTTCAGACATAACATCATATGACACCGACGACGACCTGAGCATAATCGTGTTGATTCTCAGATCAAACCTCGACGGCGGTTTGTTGCGGTCTTTCGGCGACAATGCATCTATCACACACTGGATATTGAGAGGAGCAGACGCCGAATCGCGCATCAACCGCAAGTCCAAGCCGTTAAGTTCCACATAATTCACCGTTATCGGATCATCCGATATAAGGCTGAACAGCCTAACCCCGGCACCCAGCCGCCTGACCGTCAATGCCGTATCGCCAGGAGTCGTCTCTACCGACACATTGCGGAGCACAACCCTGTTGAAAGGCACTATGCCGAGCCCCCCGACAGTAACACGGCAGTCAAGCAACGACGACAGCTCTTTTTCACAGACCGACGCAATGCGGCGCTGCACCGGCGAGACCGACAGCGCAACAAACAACAGCCCCGGAACCAGCACCAGAAGGCATATGGCCGACACCAGGACAGAGCGTAAAACACGATAGACCGTTTTCACAATGCGAAGATAATGATTTTTCCCTTTTCCTTGGCAAATATTGGCAAGATTCCGTAACTTTGCCTTGCGGGTCACCGCGATTTTCCTACTCTCCCCAAACCAAGGTACGTTTCAACTGACAGACAATCCGACAGAATCCCCAATGTTAAAATATTGTGTTAAGTTTTGCAAACATAATCCGGGGCAATTCCGTTGAATAGGGTATGAGAAGAGAAAATACAATGAAACCAAAAGCATGGATAACAGCCATAGCATTGGCTTTAGGGCTGCTCGCCACACCAATAACCGCCATGGCGGCATCACCGCATGAGAAAACCGTAGGGCTCGCCGCAGGATATGTCAGTCAGAATAATTCAGGACTTGCAGGAGTTAATTTCACCTACCGGTTCTCACGCCATTTCAGAATGGCGCCGGAAGTGCTCTATGCATTCCGTCACAGCAGCGAAGACGCCTTGATTATCAATGTCAACGCCCATGTGCCCTTTTCTTTCGACAGGTTCCTCGAAGTGTATCCCCTTGCGGGCATAACCTACACAAGCTGGAACTTCCATGGCGACAGAGCCGCCAACGGCGATGCCGACGTGACATCGCGGATCAGCAGATTCGGGCTTAACGTGGGTGCCGGCATATCTGCCGACATATCCCCTACTTTACGCGTCGGCCTGGAGATTCAGGGAGCACTGGTCAAAGATTTGTGCAGCGCCAATGTGATGGCCAAAATAGCTTATATTTTTTAACCGCATAATCCGGAATTATCTAATCCAACCTACATAACAACCTACAACAATGCTTAACACAGAAGTTGAAAAAGCGCTGAACGCTCAAATCAATGCCGAATTCTGGTCGGCATATCTCTATCTCTCAATGTCGATGCACTTTGCAAACAAAGGATTCAGCGGCATCGCCAACTGGTTCCAGATCCAGTTTAAAGAAGAACAGGATCATGCCACAATATTGATGAACTATGTCAATGCACGCGACGGGAAAGTGACCCTCGCTCCAATCGCAGAGGTCGACACCGAATGGTGCTGCCCGCTCGAAGCCTTCAAGGCCACACTCGCACACGAACAGAAAGTCACAGCCTTGATTAACAACCTCAACGCAATAGCCGTTGAAGAGAAAGACTATGCCACACAGAACATGCTGCAATGGTTCATCAACGAACAGGTTGAAGAAGAAGAAACCGCACGCGGCTACATCGACGCCCTCGACAAAATCGGCGACAACGGCTACGGCCTCTACATGTTCGACAAAGAACTCGCCGCTCGCACCTACAACATCCCCTCACCCCTCGCCGCAAAAGCCTGAGAATCCAGGCTTATACCCAAGTAAAGGATTAAAGGCGCTGTGTCAAAATGTAGACACAGCGCCTCTTTTCGTTACCGGATGGAGAGGGTGTTGTCAGTCATCGCGAAGCGCTTTGCTATGCATAGAATCCCTCAGAGATTGTCTAAAATTTTTTCCAAAAGATTTTTAGACCATCTCTCAGGCTACGACCCTGATGAACCATTATGACACACCCTCATATTCGGCAATTACTGCTCACCGCCAGGTCGCCCCTCCTGCGTAACCGTAAATTCAGATTCAAACCTGTAGACCGGCAAATCCGCCTCCAGAATCCCGTCAGACCTCGATATAACCTCATCTTTCATAACATTCGACACCACCACCTTGACAATACCGCTCCTCGGCGATTCCGATGGATTGCTGTCACAGTGCAGATTAACGACACATTTGTAATCACTACTATAAGCAATATCGCACCATCCGGAAGCATAGCTCGCACCGTCGTCTTCAACCCATTCAGGCTTTTCAACCACCTTATAATAACACGGCCTAAAATTTGGCACAAAGCTCGGCCATTGGCTCTCCTCCGTGTAACCATCCCAATCAACCCTGACAGTATTGAAGTCGAAATCAACCGCAACCTCAAAATCAGGCTCCTCGAACTCAACCTCCGTGCCACACCCGGCCGGCAACGCACCCATCCCGGCAGCAATCATCACCCAACCCGCCAATGAATATATCTTTTTCATATTCTTAAAAATCAAGCCGTTTTTCATTTCAGTTTCATATCCTCCCACTGCCCCGACAACTGCGCCGAGGAACTCACAACCGGAAGCTGAACCTTGCGGTTGACAACCACCGACTGCTGCGCCACGTTGGTCGACAGATGCTCGTAAAGGTCGCCTAAAGTCACATCGCCCTTGGTCTCCTGCAGCTTCTCCAGCAGATAATAGGTGAAAATTCCGTGCCCTTTCTCCTTGTATGGATAGGCAGTCTGGTCGCCCGACGCAGCCGAGAACACAACCATGTTGCCCTTCGGCCGCGTGGTGGCGCTCTTGATCTTCACCCCGCGCGCCGCCATCAGCATACCGTCGCCGCGCTGCGACCCGCTGAAGCATGCATCCAGGAACACCACAACCGACCGCGCACCCAAGCCCCCGAGCCGCTCATAGAGCGTCGACAGCGGCAGGCAAACCTCAGTCATCGACCCGTCGGCATCGACAGGCATCAGATACGCCGACCGGTCGCGCTCGTCGGGAATCCCGTGGCCCGCATAATAAAACAATATGTCAACATCCCCGCCGTAAGCCTCCGTTATGGCCGCTATATCCTTCAACGCCCCTAACATGTCGCCGTAGGTGGCGTTCTCATACCGCCGGATATTACTCTGGGGCAGCCCCAGGGTGCGGTGGCAATAGTCGGCGAACACACGCGCATCCTTCGCCGCGAAATCCACACCGGCCACCCCGTTGCGATACTCCTCATTGCCGATAATCACCGCAAAACGGCTGCGGCTCTCTGTGGCCGACCTCGGTATGTTCCGGTCAACCTCACATTCCGGCACATCCTTCCCCTGCGGCTTGTCAACCTTAACAACCTCGGCAGGCCGGGCGCTTATCGCCGATGCGGCAGCCAGGAGCACCCCATCAGGATCCGAGGCAGTCAGGAAAGGGATTTCCGCCGAAAACGGAACCTCCGGGCACTTCCTGAATGCCGACGTCAACGCATAAGCCGGATACTCAAGCCGGTTCCCCCTCACCTGACGCAGGTTCACACACCCCTTGAACGGCCCGTTGCCCCCGAACCCGTAGCTCTCGACAGGGATGTCAACCCTCGCCTGGTCGGGAATCACAACGCTCTCCAGCCCCTCGCACCCCTCGAATGCATTCATCCCTATCCGCTTCACCGAATTGGGCAGTTTCAACACCTTTATGTGCTTCGCCCCCTTGAACCCCCTGCCCTCAACCGAAGTCACCGAATAAGGCAGCCCGTCGATCAGCACCTGCTCCGGCACCTCAACCTCCACCACCGACTTATCACCCGCATCAGCCACACGGCAGCTCGCCTCAGTGTTCCCCCGCGTGGTGTATCTCACCCCGTTCAACGTCTCAGTCGCCCCAAAAACCACCTGCGCCATCGCTGCGGCAACAACTGCAATCAATATCCTGTTCTTCATATCTTCCTATACATTTAAAAATCAACACCTGCCCGAAGCATAAACCCGAAAACATTATAAAACACTTTAGCTTGATAATCAGAAAAGGTGTAACCGTTCCGAAACCACGTCATAGAATCCGAATATCTGCTCATCCTTGCTCCGATTGAAATATTCAATCCGGTTCTACGACTGAGGCTGATTCTCATGCCGGCGTTAATGTTGCCATAGAAACCTTTAGTCCATGCCACTTGATACCCGGCCCTCACATCAAAGAATGGAGTCACTTTTCTTCCGAAAAAATCCATGCGCCACATGGCATAAAGAGGAAGACTACCAATCTTTTCATTATCCTCGCCTACTAAGATTCCCCTAAAATATTTATTGAACTCCATGCCGATTCCCAAATAATGATTCCGGTTTATCTGCACACCATGAGTTGTTGAAAACGCCAAAACTGGAGCAACATCCGTATAATAAGGCAATCCCTGCCCTTCTCCGTAATAATCGTAATAATCCCCGATAAGATCCTCAAATACCTTTGGGACATCAAATGTCATGGCTGCATCAACAAAACCGCGATAGGTCTGCGCCGTTGCCCCAAGGCATGTCAACCACACACAAACCATCATCAAGCCAAATCTTTTCATTGCACCGGTTTTCATATCCTTTTTATTAAAATTTTCATAGCTCATTATTTCCCACCAGCCTACGCCGCTACATACCACCATTTTTTGCAAAATTACAACCTATCTTCTACCCCCCCCCTGTTTAATATTCTTTAACACAATTATCCGACTTTTTTTGCATTTTCGGGGCATAAGCCGAAATTCCGGTTCATATATCGAGGGGCTTGCATAATTCGGTTATTTGCCACTGAATCGTAGGCGCTGTGTCGAAATTCGACCAACGCCTTTTTTGCATCCGGATGGAGAGGGTGCTGTCAGAATGGTTCAGATGGTAGGAGCCTGAGGGTGAGGGTGAAGGGAGTTGACTAAGGTCAATGACCGAACCCGAAGCCCTCGGGCGACGACCCAGATGAGCCATTATGACACACCCTCCATAATCTGGCGGTTTGCAACAATCTCTTTCCACCTTTCCTAAAGAAAAACATGCACCGTGATTTCGGCTTGATTGCATATTTGCAGGGTCGCGACCTGTTGCGACCGCAAGGCATGCCATTGTTATTCGGCAGATCTGCGGTAGCGACAGGTCGCGACCCTACAAAATAATGTGTCTTTATCTAATGCCCAATTATGGCATACCCTCATTCATCACGGCCGGGGGAGATTGTCGAAGAGAGTGATGAGGCGGGCAAGATCCTCTTCGTTTGAAAAACCGAAGGTAATCTGTCCGCAGCCTTTGCGGTTGAGAGTGAATTTCACAGGCGCCCCGAATGCTGACGACAGGTGCTTTTTCAGGATGTCGAAGTCATGGTTGGCGAATCCGCCGGGCGCAGAGGCAGGTCCGGCCTCCTCTTCCCCTGAGCCTTTCCCTTCCTGGTATGCCTTTGCCATCTCCTCCACCTTCCTGACCGAAAGACCATGCTTCAATATCTCTTTGTAGATTTTCAGCTGCACCGACGGGTTGTCGACCGACAGCAGTGCCCGTGCATGACCCATGTCAACCTGTTTGTCGCGCAGCCCTAACTGCACCTCGGCCGGCAGCTTGAGCAGACGGAGGAAATTGGCTATCGTAGCCCGTTTTTTCCCCACCCTTTCCGACAGCCGCTCCTGCGTCAGGTCATACTGGTCGATGAGCTTGCGGAATGTCAGAGCGATTTCTATGGCGTTGAGATCTTCACGCTGGATGTTCTCGATAAGAGCCATTTCGGTCAATTCAGCCTCATTGGCCGTGCGAATATACGCCGGAACCGATGTAAGCCCCGCCTTTTTGGCGGCGCGGTATCTCCGCTCGCCGGCGATAATCTGGTAGCTGTCGGGGCCGGTCTTGCGCAACGACAGGGGCTGGATTATCCCCAGTTCGCGAATCGACGCTGCAAGCTCATCCAAAGCCGCCTCATCGAATGTGGAGCGGGGCTGTTCGGGATTAGGTGAAATCTGCGACAGGTCAATATCGTTGATGGCCGAGGTGCCCCGGGCCGGGGTGTCGTCCATTGAAATCAGCGAACCGAGGCCGCGCCCCAGTGCGTTTCTATGTTGTGCCATATCTATTAATAATCAGTCTACTGGTTCAAATTCCCGGCTTTCCGGATGTCAGTTTTTGGCTATCAGCTCTTTGGCAAGCATGATATGCGAAGTGGCTCCACGGCTTTCAGGATCATACATGATGGCCGGGAGGCCATGCGAGGGGGCTTCGCTCAATCTTATGTTGCGGGGGATGACGGTGTTGAATACCATATCGCCGAAATGGGTTTTCAGCTCCTCATAAATCTGATTAGCCAGCCTCAGACGCGCATCATACATCGTCAGCAGGAATCCTTCAATCTCAAGTCCGGGATTGAGTTTCGATTTGATGATGCGGATGGTGTTGAGCAGCTTGCTGATTCCTTCAAGGGCGAAATATTCAGCCTGTACCGGGATAATCACCGAATCAGCAGCCGTGAGGGCATTTACCGTAATCAGACCCAGCGACGGAGAGCAGTCTATCAGTATATAGTCATATTTCGGCGCCACATCGGCCAGCAACCGTGCCATAACCTTTTCCCGGTCGGGCTTGTTGATCAGTTCCAGTTCGGCTCCGGCCAGGTCTATCCGCGATCCTACCAGCTCAAGCCCTTTCACACAAGTCTCCACCTGAGAGCCGTCAACAGGATAGCCATCGACCAGGCATTCATAAATTGATGACTGCATGGTGCGGGGGTCGATACCGTAACCCGAAGTGGCGTTGGCCTGGGGGTCTGCGTCGATGATGAGCACATGCTTGCCTCGTGTGGCCAGCGAGGCGGCAAGGTTGATGGTAGTGGTGGTTTTCCCAACTCCACCCTTTTGGTTTGCTATTGCTATAATCTTACCCATATCAATTGAATATGCGTGTCGTTGCGTGTAGTTTTCCGATGCAAAGGAAAGAATTTAATCTGTCATGGAAAAGTGCCGTTAGCTCTATTTAAGAGTTTTGTTGATAAGTGGGGCGTATTGTTGATAACTTCGTGGAACATTTTAACACTTCCGTGGAACATCCATGTGTGACGGTAACCGGATAATGCCGTTTCGCGGAAAAAAGCTATCTTTGCATGATATAAAAGATTTGTCTAAACCGACTCCAACGCAAACTCAATTACAAATATGAAACCGCTGATACTGATAACCAACGACGACAGCATCGACGCCAAAGGCATACACCATCTTGTTGACTGCGTCAAAGAGATGGGAGAGGTCTATGTCGTAGCCCCCGACGAGCCGCATTCCGGACAATCGTCGGCCTTCACCCCCAACTTCCCTTTGCGGGTGATTGAACATCCCGACTACAACGGCGCCAAAGTGCGCTCTGTCACAGGCACGCCAGTAGACTGTGTGAAACTCGCCATGCACCATATCCTTCCACGGCGGCCCGACCTGTTGCTTTCAGGCATCAACCATGGCTCAAATGCCGGAAACTCAATTGTCTATTCAGGCACGATGGGGGCGGCTTTCGAGGGGTGTATGCAGGGAATCCCCGCAGTGGGCTATTCGCTGCTCCACCACTCGCTCAAAGCAGATTTCTCGGAATGCACACCCTACATAACCGACATAACCAGCCGCGTAATCGCCCAAGGACTGCCCGATGGGGTCTGCCTCAATGTCAATTTCCCGGCAAAAGTGAAAATCGAGGGGATGAAGGTGGTCAGGGCAGCCCGCAGCCGCTGGACAGAGGAATACCAGGAATATCTCGACCCTCACGGCAAGCCGTTTTTCTGGCTCACAGGCAGACTGCTCAACGAAGAACCGGAAAGCACCGACACTGACCTCTACTGGCTCGACCGCAACTATGCCACTGTTGTACCGGCCTATGCCGACCGCAATGCCACCCCTGAAATCATCCCCGTATCGAATATCCTCGGCATCTGATATCTCCGACAATGGCCGACAATTATCTCGAAAAACAGATGGAAGATTTCCGTGCGGGCAAAATAGCCCCACGGCGCAGTTCCGAAGCCATGCATCGACCTCAGCCTGTTGCAGCCGACGCAGTTGCAATGCCCGGCAAACGGGTGCTGGTCGCTTGCCATAACCCCGCCGACACGGCTTCACTTGTAAGGCTGCTACGCTCAACAGGTGCACGGGTGGCGTTCATCGCCCCTGCCGGAAAGGAGTGGCAACAGCTGGCCCAGGCCTCCGGATCGCGATTCTATCCCGCCGCGATGCCTCAGAGCGGCGAACCGCTTGATCAAACCCAGACCGACAGCATATTGGCCGATCTGAAACGCCATTGGCATGGCATCGACATCGTTGCTGGAGACCTCCATCCATTTGTCAACATGCAATTCTGACATTTCCAAGAATCCTACATGAAAAAACCATTCATTGCATTGGCCGCCATTGTGTTGTGTGTAATGGCCAGTGCCAACGACCTGACGCTCAAATATGACCGTCCGGCGCAATTCTTCGAGGAGGCACTCGTTATAGGCAACGGAAACATCGGTGCCACAGTCTATGGAGGTATCAATCGTGAACGCATCTCGCTCAACGACATAACCCTTTGGACCGGCGAACCGGAAACCGGTGTGACCACACCCGGGGCATCATCCCGCATTCCTGAAATCCGCCGGGCCATCGACCGTGGAGACTTCCGGGCTGCCGACAGCCTCAACATGTTCGTGCAGGGACATTACAGCGAGAACTACCAGCCCCTGGGCACTCTCAACATAACTTTCAACGGAATAGACAGTGCGGCAGTAACCGGCTATAACCGCTCTTTGTCGCTGAATGATGCGGTGGCCAGATCCACGTTCACCATCGGCAACCTCCGCCGCACCACATCGGCTTTCGTTTCAGCATCGGATTCTGTAATAGTCCTCAGAATCGGAGGCGAAATCCCCGTAAACGCCACTATTAGCCTCACATCCCTGCTCCCCCACCAAACCTCCGCTTCCGGCAGCGACATCGTTCAGAAAGGCTATGCCGCTTACCATTCACTGCCCGGATATGCCGACAACGACCCCCGACACATGCTCTATGACCCCAAACGGGGCACACGGTTCTGCACCATCCTCAAAGCAATTCCTGAAGAGGGGACAGTGACACCCAATCCCGACGGCTCACTGACATTGACCGGCTGCCGCAACGTCATGCTGCTGATAACCAACGTCACCAGTTTCAACGGCTTCAACCGCGACCCGGCCACACAGGGACGCGATTACGCCACACTGGCCGCAAGCCGCATAGACCGCGCATCTCAAAAGCCGTATCAGAAGCTATTGGATGCACATAAACGTGACTACGCCTCACTCTTTTCTCGTGTAAATATCGACCTGGGCACAACCGCCGACTCAATTGCCTCTCTCCCGACCGACGTGCAGCTAAAACGCTATACCGACCTTCGCGAATCCAACCCCGACCTTGAAGAGCTATATTTCCAATACGGGCGCTACCTGCTCATTTCAAGCAGCCGCACCCCGGGAGTACCCGCCAACCTGCAGGGGGTGTGGAACGAGCATCTCCTTCCGCCCTGGAGCAGCAACTACACCACCAACATAAACGTTGAAGAGAACTACTGGCCGGCGGAGGTCGCCGCCCTCGGGGAACTCCACGAAACGGCCATGATCGGATGGATAAACAACCTGACCGAAAGCGGCACACGCACCGCCCGGAACTACTATGGGGTTGGCCGCGGATGGTGTCTCGGCCACAATTCCGACATATGGGCAATGACCAACCCCATCGGACTACAGACCAACAGCCCGAGCTGGGCATGCTGGAACATGGGCGGTGCATGGGTAAGCACCCACATATGGGAACACTATCTTTTCAGCCGTGACCTCGGGTTTCTACGCCGCAACTACCCGGCACTGAAAGGAGCTGCCGAGTTCTGCCTGGGATGGCTGATTGAAAAAGACGGCAACCTGCTGACCTCCCCCTCCACATCCCCTGAAAACATCTACATCACCCCCGGCAGATACAAAGGCGCCACACTCGCCGGAGCTGCCGCAGACCTGGCCATGATACACCAATGCCTCGCCGACACACGCGATGCCGCCGCCACCCTCGGCATCGACACCGCCCTGCAAAGCGAAATCTCCGCAACGCTCCCCCGTCTGCAACCCTATAAAATCGGCCACAAAGGCAACCTGCAGGAATGGCTCGACGACTGGGACGACGAAGATCCGCAGCACCGCCACCAGTCGCATCTGTTCGGCCTATATCCCGGACGGCACATAACCCCAGACGGCACACCGGAACTTGCCGCCGCATGTGCCAGGACTCTCGACATAAAAGGCGACAACACAACAGGATGGAGCACCGGGTGGCGTGTCAACCTCCGCGCCCGTCTGCTCGATGCCGACAACGCCTACGCCATGTACCGGCGCCTGTTGCGTTATGTCAGCCCCGATAAATACCGAGGCCCCGACCGCCGCAAAGGTGGCGGCACATATCCCAACCTGCTCGACGCCCATTCCCCTTTCCAGATTGACGGCAACTTCGGAGGCACAGCAGGTGTGGCCGAAATGCTAATCCAGTCAACACCCGACAGCATCACACTCCTGCCCGCCCTACCCACCGAGTGGCATACCGGCTCAGCCACCGGCCTCCGCACCCGCTGCGGCATAACAGTCGACCTCCAATGGGCCGATGGCCGTGTAACCTCCGCCACGCTAACCTCTCCAATCCCCGCCACGGCCACCCTTCATTTCAACAACACCTCCCAAGCTGTAACCATATCTCCTTCATCCTCTCTCATACTCAGATAACACCTGTCACACAACCACATAAACGCATAATCAGGGCGTGTCAAAACTCAGTTCATTCTGACACGCCCTGTTTATAGCAAATGCTATCACTTACTTCAATATTATCTTCTGTGTTTCAGCTCCACGGCGCAAGATATATAATCCTGGAACGGCTTTGCTTACATCAACCTTGATTCCGGCAAGGGTGTAGAGGTCAATGTCGCAGGCACTTTCAGCCTCAATTGTGAGGATGCCGGCAGGTTCATCTGGAGTGGTGAAGGATGCCTGTGCCGAAAATTCGGTCTCACGGTCGTAGGTGCAGAATGCACGCACTTTCCATATATAGCGTGTGGAGAATTTGAGACCGGTGAGGGTGGCCGTAGGCTCAGCTGACCTGGCATATATCCATTCTGTTGAACTTGACTCGCGATAGGCCACTTCATAGCTCTCCATCTCTTCACTTGTTTCCCAGGCGAGACTTACGATGCCATCGCTGATAAACTTGCCGGTATCACTGGTAAGACCGGAAGGAGCATCGACAGCCGGGCGGTCAAGGGTTGTGAATTCAACCATGTCGCTCCATTCCGAATTATTTTCTCCATCGGCAAGAATACCGCGCACACGAACCGTATAGCGGGTGAGAGGCTGGAGACCCTCAAGAGTGTAAGACGACTGCCCATAAACTTTTACCGTTGTCTCTTCGTTGGCATCGGCTTCCTTCCATGCAAGTTCATAGTCTGTTTGCGAAGATTTCCAGCTCACCAAAGCCGTGGCGTCGGTGATATCCCCAACCTTGACTTCGGGGATTTCGGGGAATGAGCCCTGTTTAATAGTCAGACGGTCAATGAAAATCTGTGCTCCGAAGCTGGCGGTGGTGTGAGTGAGCCATTGCAGCTTGAGATATACCTCACTGCCACGATATTCGTTGAGGTCGGCTTCGATGTTTACGTATGAGGTCAATTCTTCCTGCCGGGGGTTGGTGCCTTTCTCATATTTTGTGAGTGATTCCCACGTCTGGCCACCGTCAGTGCTGACAAGCAGCTCCAGACAATCATCATCGGCCCAGTCGTTGAAGGGATTTGAGGTTAAGCGGTTGGCCGACTCTACCATGCTGTAGCTGAAGTTAGCTATCAGATGACGCTCGTTGACTTCAATAACCGGTGTGATGAGCCATGCCGTGCTGCCGCTGGCTTTTCCTTGGGTGATTTTGCTGGAAAACTGCATCACCTGGGTTCCACGGGAGGGGGCGCCGGTTTGATAATCAACCAAAACCTCGTCGCGCATCTCAAACACACCGTTTGCAGCATCACTGCGGCTGCCTTGCCATCCCGGAGCCATCTGATAACGGGGATAGTTGCTGAAGTTCCCCTCGTAAGGAGCTTGTATTGAGGTGAAAGCTGTGGTGAAAACCGGATTGGTGGAACATTCCCCCCCGGCATTGCGGGAGTATGCCGCAATGTAATAAAGCGTCGAGGGGTCGAGGCCGCTGATTGCGATTTCGTCGCCCCCTTTGCCTACATACACCACTGTTCCTGCATTTTCAGGCGTGCCGAAGCCGGGCATTTCCTCGAAATCGTCGGGAACAGGCACAGAATAACCTACAGTGCAATCACCCTCCGGAGCGAGGAAATATCCTCGGTCGCCCGTGCTGATGCGTGCTGCATATGTGTTGACCATTACAACGATATCATCACCTGCGCTATTGGCCGTCAGCTTTGCGGTGAAGCCGGTGGCTGTCGATGCTGCGACTTCGCATTGTGGCGCATCAGGCATAGTGGCGGTTTTTGCTGTTGCAGGATCGATGGTATTATATTTGGGACCATCCAGTCCGAAGGCCTGTGCCGCATATGCATAGAAAGTGTATTCCGTATTGCCAACAACATCTTCAGTCATGAATTCAAGATCTTGGCCATAATATGCCACGGTCACATCTCCGTCGACCTCCCCCTGGGCATAAATCTTGCCGTCGGATGGTGCCCAGTCCACATCTGCTTTGGCTGTAAACACCACAAGATAATGGTCAGCCCCGGTGGTGGATACATATGAGCCTTCCACAGAGGTTGAGGTGGCTTCAAGCGTAAAATCTCCGGGTTGTGAATCAGGGGCGGAACACGGCTGTGGCGCATCCAGCATCAGTGTATATCCGTCTGACATTGTGCATGGCACGATCAGGGGACTATTGTCGTTGACAGATGTCGACAAGTCCTCATTGACAACCCCGTGACACGAAATATAGTCGTTGCCGCTTCGCACTCCGCACAGGAATGAGGGATTTGACGGCTCCGGATTATCTGCAGTGATGAAGTTGCCGAAATTGTTGAACACCATTTTCACACCGCCGTTTTTTGCAAAACGGATTTGGTAGTCAACGGAAGCGCCATCCCCAAAGAAAGCGTTTTTGACACAGAAATTCTCATATTGCACCACCAGTTCGGCAGCATCGCCGCTCCCGGTCAATTGATATGAAATCCTGGTGTCGGCAGTTGATGCCACGCCGCGTTGCGAAACCAACCCCACTAACGAATAGTCGCCTTCGTAAGAAAATATCCAAGAGGTCATGGATGGATTGGCGTTTATATCTCCGTTCCCGAACAGCACATATCCCGCACCCGAAACAAGGAATGTTGTTTTCATTTCTCCGGCCACCGGAAGGTCGAATCCGATGTTAAAGGCGGCACATGTTGCCTCCTGGGTCAATTCTCCACCGGGAGTGAAACAAACCTTGTCTATTGCCTCCCCCAGAGTAGCACCGTCGGCCGAACCGTCATATATGACAGTAGGGGCATCCAATGGCACATACGTACCGGCAACTGATGCGGCTTTGTAGCCACCCACTGCCTGGGCTCCGGCACCATATGCCACACAAAGTGCGCCCAGTCCAAATATCGTCTTTAAGATATTCATGTTGATTGTCATTTAACGGGGAACTTATTTGACTGCTAATTTTATGGCTGTACAGCCATCGACATCGGCTACATATAAACCGGCCGGAAGATCAACTGACACCTGTCCGTCAACAAGTGCAAAACAACCCACATGAGTTCCGGCAGTAGTATAGACATCCACCTGTTTGCCTTGGGCATAAAGGATTTTGCCATCGAATGCTATCACCGATGCGTCAGCTGATACGCTTTCCACGCCGCCGGTAGGCATACCGAATGTGCCGTCGAGATTGAGACGGCCAATGATTTCGGTGGACACAGAAGCCTCTTCACCCTCCTTTACGACATCTGTATACATAAAGTACCACGCGTCATTATTGATCGGAAAAGATTCCAATCCGGAAGCCTGACGGCCGCTGCGCGATATTTGCAACGGGTTTTCCCAAACGGCTTTGCCATCGGCATCATAGAGGGTGGCATAAGCCAGTTGCTCTGACCAGGAAAGATAACGCTCATAGAAAACCATGGCCTGGTTGTCGGCTGCAGTCTGGATGGAGATATATCCTGTTGACGGGTCTTCAAGAGGAACCACTACAACACCGTTCTCATCCCAAAGAAGCTCGCCTGATTTGCTCACTTTCTGAATACTCACCCCTTGCAGATCTTGAACGGCGGTTGTTTCACGCCATACGGCATAGAAACACGAACCATCTGAAGAGGGAACAGCATCAACATTGAAACAGCGCATCCCGTCATAGCCCAGTTTCACATCGCCTTCGTCGGAAGCCCCGGCGAAACCGAGTTTGCCGTCGGGGGTGATGTAGCTCAGATAGGGTGATTCTATATCCGTCATCGCCCGGTCGTCATGCCAGTATACGATTGCACCTCCGTCGCCAGAAGCTCCGACGTTAAGCATCGTGTGCAGAGGGGTCGACCCGAAACCACCGCGATAAATGCGCAAATCCTTGCCCCATACGTTCTCACCCTCGAAATCCAACTTGCGGGCATAAATAACCTGCGAGCTGCCACGGCTGTATACCAGGATGCATGTATTGTCGCCGGTGCTGACAAGATACGGATACGAGCATTGGTCGTCAAGAAGCGACACCTTGCTTTCATTCCATTGCTTTTCGCCATCCTTATTGAGGCGTTGCAGCTTGACGCTTGACGCTGAGGTTTCGTCAAATTCGACCCATGCGAACACAAAGCTGTCGTCTTCCAGGGCAACCAGTTGCAGATGAGCCAGCAGGGAGGCCGGTTTCGTTGCGTCGGAAAGCGCCTTCCCCTCATCACCCCACAGCATCTTCCCTTCAGGAGTGATGCGGTAGGCTGTATAACTTTCTGCCGCATCATTGGAGTTACGCCTGTCTGATACGGCAAGGATGGCATTTCCTTCACTATCGCTGATGATATGGTCGCTGACAACTGTATATGATTTATTTTTGTAGTTGCTCACCAGAAGGCCTTCGGGAGGAAAGGAAGGATTCCCATCCTTATCCCAATGCTGCACACGCCATTCATAAACAACGTTTTCAACATCAGTCTCATCCTCGGCAGCCTCTGTGTTGGGATGATAGATAACACTCCACACCGAGCCGTCTGGGCATACGCAGAGGTGGTTGCCGTATTGATTGGTACCGGCGGGATACATTGCCGTGGGGTCGTTGAGAGTTGTGCCCCATGTGGCCGCCATAGCCGAAGCTGTAGTCAGTAAGGCGGCAGATAAGAGTAGCAGTTTTTTCATATGTCTGAAATGTCTTTTATTGATGGTGTGTCAAAATTCGAAATCCTTTGCAATCTCGACTCTACGAATATTCAAAAATACTATTTTGACACAGCCCGGTCAAAGTGGATAATGCGTATAGATATGGGTTATCAGGAGAATTTATCAGGTAAATATTGATGGGTTAAGTCTGCCAATAAAATCATGTAACGGAACGTATGATTCACTTCTTGATTTTCTTGACCTCCACACTGCCATCCGACAGGCGGCTGCGGCAGATGTAGATTCCTGACGTATTTCCCGCAACTTTGCGGCCGGCAAGATCATAAAACTCTTCCTCAACCACTTTTGCAGACGAACAAACGTTATCGATGCCGGCCGGAACAACAGCGCGGAAAAAAGTACGGACACCGTAGTCGGAAATTTCCATAAGCTGGCCGGCCAGATTACCCTTGGTATCATACATTTTGACATTGCCGCGCGGACGATAGACACCGTTACCCCAGCAGTCTGTCACTTCAAAGCCGTAGACTTTACCCGGCTCAAGGTTCACGGTCTCTTCATACTCTTTGTCGAGGCCGTCGGCATAAGGGCCGAACTCATGAACCGTATTACCATCCTCGTCGATTATACGGTAGGTATTGTCGGCAGCTTCGATATCGGTTTTGATTTTAACCACAAGATCGGAAGGATATTCACCCAACCCCTTGAAAGAGCCTTTAACCTTTTTTGTCTCAAGAGCAAGCGGTTTGCCATTTATCTCGGTGACTATATATGAATAGTTGCTCAGATCGCTGTCGTATGTCTCTTTAAGCAGACCATTGAAAGGCACTTTGATCAGGCCGTGGGAGTGGGGGGCGACAGAACCGGCCCATTCAAGGGTGGTAGTGGTTTCGTTGAGGGTGAAATCGACTTTTGCGGATGTTGCATATTCTCCGGTATAATTGTCGAGAATAAGTTCGAGATAATCCAAGGCATATGTGTTGCCGATGCCGATATGTGGCTCTGACGGCACTATGACCCGGCGGGTATCATCATCAGCTTTTACATCCGGATGCAATGCTGTGGCTTTTACGATTTCACCTTCACCTTCGGCAACAAACACCAACACCTCGGTGTCATATGGTTCGAGAGGCACGCTGTTGATAGCCTCCGGAAGGGTGTAGCGGTATTCTTTTGAAAAATATTCCCCAGCTTCTTTCACATCGAGCCTGTCGCCGAATGCATCCTCTGTAAGAACGGCACGAAGCATATGGCGGTGGGGATATTCATCGCCGAGCAGACCACCGCTCTGAGGTCCGAGAATATTGTCCTGAAGCAACATAAGCGTCAGACGCGGGTCGGTCATTGTCGAGGTGTAATATCCCTCAACGTTAACCGTAAGTTCACGACTGGTGTTGTCGTAGCTGCACTCGGCGTAGAGATTAACCGGAGATATGTCCCCATTTACAACACGAGCCGCACTCCCCCAGATTGAACGGCTTATAATCATTCCATTGCCGCAATCTCGGCGGTTGACGATACCGGAGGGATAACTCGACACCCCGAAGTGGTTGTGGATTAACTCACCTGCTTTGGTTACAAAATCAGGCTCGTCAAGATATGATGTGGCAAAACTACCTGCGTGGATAGCCACCACAAATAGATTGTCGGGGTGCATACGCTGCAACGCTGCCGCACGCTTATGGCCGTCCGGACAATTGCCGCAATGAATGCCAGTGAATTCTTCGATAATTACACTCTTATGCGTTGCTTCAGTGCCTACATTCCAGGCATAAGCCGGAACAGCAGCTAAAACAAGCACAATTTGCAATAACTTTCTCATAAAATACATCATTAAGGTTCGATATTTTTAAATTTAAATGGCAATCTGCAACGAAACCTGCAACAAAAATAGATTTTGACATTATAACCACCAAATATCCATGCTCCAAATTACCACTTCATATTGGGAACAGACTGCAAATCGCTACGGCATTTTTAATTAAATTGCTTTATATCTGCATGCTATACTACAAATATTCGGTTGCATAAAACAACTGCTCCACTCAAAAATTGCGACTTTAGAATTTATATCTTACCTTTGTGTAGATAGAGAACCAACCGTATGAATAAGAAACTGGTTATCCTCCGCCGCCTTTTCCTCATTTTAACGGGCATCGCCATTGGACTTTCCTCATCATGCAACTATAGGGCCAATGACGCTGTTGAGCACGAAGTTTATAACTTCGCGGCTGAAGTGGCGCGTGCCGATTCCGGCGCGCTAAAAATCAATTACATGCCTGTTTTAGACAGTTTGCAGCTGCGCAATGATGAAGACTTCGAAAACCTTTATAAGACCGTCCACTCCATGGCGAGACATATGCTTTCGTCTGGCGACCATCTCAAGGCTATCGATTTCCTGAGTAATGTGAAAAATGCTCTCGGCAGCTCTTATGAAGGCGACAAACTACGCACTAATATGCTGCTGACCACCTACATATGCCTTGGTGCCGCCTATTCCGAAACCGGGATGCCTGGAATAGGGCTCGACTGTTACACCAAGGGATTAGGCATCGCTTCCGATTCTATATACGACATAAAACGCGCGCAACTATATAACAACATTGCCGTTCTATATCATCTCAGCAGCCATCTCGACAAAGCCGAGCACTATTATCTCAAAGCTCTCGACATAAATATGCGGCGCGACATACGCACTGAAATATTCCTGAACTACAATAATTTAGCGGAGCTATACGACAAATTGGGACGCATCCCAGATGCCTTAGACGCATCTCTGCGTGGACTGCAATATGTCGACGCTAACAAACAACCCGAATATTTCTACGGCACCCACATCTTCCTGGGGAACCTTTACACCCGCACAGGCGACCTTGATATGGCGGCAAGCTATCTCAGCAACGGCACGTCGAAACTTAAAGACATCAATTTCGTACCCGGATTGGTTGATGCATATCAGGCCTACAGTCGGTATTTCATGGTTAGAGGAAAGTCAGATTCAGCTGAAGTGTATGCACGCAAAGCCCTCGGGCTATCACGCGAATCGGCTCTTTATCCTCTTGAAGGATCCTCACTTGAAGTGCTCGCCGAATCATACGCAGCTGCCGGAAACAATGCCGCAGCCGTGCGATGCCTGATTGATTCCGACAACCTCAAAGACTCAGTGCGCAATCAGGAAAACAGGATAAGGCTCACCGAATGGGAAAACCGCAGCGGCATCGAGAATCTATCGCCGGAATCTGCCTACAGCAGGACGTCGATATTCTTTGCCGTCATCATCGCTATAGCCGCATTACTCTGCACCGCATTATTCGCCGTGATATTTTTGCGCCGCAGGGCTGATTGGCGTTCTCAGAGGTCGGAGCTTGTCTCTGATCTCGAGCGGCTCAACCGCGAGCTGATCGCCGAGTCAATCGACAAAATAAAGACACGCGAGGGGATGGAAAGCATCTGCGAAGACCTCCGCACATTACTGCGCGAATCCACATTCAAAACAGCACAGCAGACCTCGCGGGTACGCGAATTACTGGCCAAGCTAACCGGCATCGCCGACAATTCCACAGATGAATTCAAACGCACCTTCGGCGAAGTGCACCCCAATTTCTACCGCTCTCTCGAGCAACAGTATCCCGACCTTACCGCCCGCGACAAACGCCTCTGCGGCTTGCTCTATCTCGGCCTAAGCTCCCGGGAAATAGCCTCCATCACCTATCGCGAGCTTCGGAGCGTAGAGTCTGCCCGCAACCGCCTCCGCAAAAAACTAAACCTCGACCTCACCACCGACCTCACCGAATTCCTCCAGTCCATCGACACCTGACCCGCCACAAAAAATCCAATTCCCTCTCAAAAACTCCTATATACTCTATACCTTTCAATCAGCCCCATAAATTAATCAGACTCATTCATCAACAATATGAGAACAAGCATCATTAGTAATTACCATATTACTAATAGCATTATTTATAATTTATTAGTAACAACATTGTTACTGACAATCTTATTTCGAGACCGAGCGACTGCTGCTGAACTTCCGACATGGGGTTAACACTGTTTTGATTTCACCACGCCGCTGGGGAAAGACCTCTTTGATCAGGAAAGTATGTGATTTGGCGCAATCTGACAAACTAAAAACCGTTTATCCCTACATAATTTCCGATTTCTACCACTACAAAATTAACACCAATTTAATTATTACCCCTCCCCTGTTTTAACATCAGTTAACTTTGTGTATCTGTTTTTTGGCCTTTGGCAGCGGTGGCGGAGCCGTAGGCTACGGCATGGGTGGGGCAGGTGTGGTAGCAGCGGAGGCAGAGGGCGCAACGGTTGCCCCAGCGGGGACGGCCGTCGGCCATCCCGATGTTTTCCATCGGGCAACTGCGGGCACACAGGCCGCATGTGATACAGGCGTCGGTTGCATGAAACGGGCGAGGCGACATGCAGAACCGGCGGAAATAGGGATAGACAATGGCGGTTTTCACCCATGCCCATGAACCGCGCACAACATCACTGTCAGCAAAACCCCGTTTTATGGCTGACGCCACGGCTTCGACCCTTGCGGGCATTGCCCCCATTTTTGCAGCAACCACCTCAGGAGAATCAACATCGAACCCCTTCATCAGCACATAAGTATTGGGCATCTGCACCGAAAAACTGCCGCGTGGATTCCATCCCCGGCGACCCACAAGGCGCCGCCACTGGTTGTCGGCATAGCCTGTGTCATCGCCACACGTCAGCACCAAAAAATGCCCTGTTGTCGGCGCGCATTTCATCTTCATTTTCATTATAAACCGTTCCATTACAGGAGGAATCCCCCACGAATAGACAGGCATAACCCACACCACTGCCTCATTTTCCGGCACTTCTATAACACACGAAGCCGGATCAAGAAGCAACCCCTTCTCAACCTCAACGGTTTCTCCGGTGATATATCTCGACAGCTCACGGGCAACAGCCCGTGAGTTTCCGGTACCTGAAAAGCATATTATCATAGCGTCATCATCTGATTGTCACCTGAGTTGCGCCATAGCCATATTCACGAAACGATGCATCCTGCACATCATGGCCTTTGTAGCGGTAGTTCAGCTCCTTCATAAGCGCCTGCCGGAGTATGCCCTCCCCTTTTCCATGGATAAAGACAATCTTCTGCCCTTTGCGGCGCAGATTCTCATCCATGACCCGGCGGAAAGCGTCAACCTGATAGTTGATTATGTCGGCATTCGACATGCCGTTGGTGTTGTCGAGCAGTTCGTTGATGTGGAGGTCGACAACCAACGGGCCGTCGGCATCTTTTGCCGGATGCTTCTTGACGGGACGCTGCGACCGGCGGTTGTCGGCGGCGCGTTTCTGCCTCATGGCATCCTCCAAAGAGCTGCTGTCAAACGACATGGCCCGCTGCGGCACATCGTTCTTCACTATATCAACCGCAATAACCGGTTCATCGAAATATGGGTTGTCGCGGAAACAATGCAGTTTGAAAAACTTGGTGGTATCCAACCGCGCCTCTATGGCCACAGGCGCTTTAAGGGCAAACATCTTGTCGCGCTTGAAAGCTACATACTGCACGGCCACACGATCGAGCTGCCCCACCTGCTCGCGCGACAACTCTTCAAGAAACACCTGCATATTAGGCTCAACCAACCCGGCATAACGTGTAGTCCACCCCTCGGCATCATCGGTGCGCGACAGGTAGGTCACATAAAGGAAATAATTTGAGTCATTCACCAGATACGCCTCAAATGCGGTTGTAGTCAGATGCTTTATCTCCATAGCCGCATAGGCCAGCACAACATTAAGTTTCTCACCCGTTGGAGTCTCAATAACCGGTTCGGGCTTCGGGGCTTCGGGCACTACGGTCGGCACGAACTTGCTCTGCCGCTCCTTCTCCTGTTGCTGGCGCGGCTGACCTGTGCCGCCGAAAATGTCGCGGCGCACCCCTTCGTCGCCGGCGGCGCTTACCACCACGAGCTCCTTGAGAAGCACCGGCACCGAAAACCCGTCTTCATCTTCGACATGAGCGATATTACCATCTATTTTCACAATCCGGCCACCTCCGGTGGAACTCAGAAACCTTACTGTATCTCCTATTTTTGCCATATTTCCAATCGTTTTTGATTTACAAAAATAGCGATTTCCGCCGACATATGCCGACATATTCGTAATTTTGCACCATGGTTAAAGATTTACGCATCGACGATTTCGACTACGAGCTCCCTGAAGAGCGCATAGCCCGCTATCCGCTGGCCGACCGCGACAACTGCAAACTCCTTGTGAGGCAAGCCGACGGCACCCTTTCGCAGCACGTTTTCACCGAACTCCCTTCGCTGCTCCCCTCCGACAGCATTCTTGTCTATAACAACACACGCGTCATCAACGCGCGTCTGCGCTTCCGCAAAGCCTCAGGCGCGATAATCGAAGTGTTCTGCCTCGAACCTGCAGAACCACGCGATTATGCCGTCAGCTTTGCCCAAACATCCTCATGCTCATGGACATGCTTCGTGGGAAACTCAAAACGCTGGAAAGAGGGGAAACTCTCAATGCAACTTATGACCGGGGAAAAAACACTGACCTTCACCGCAGAAAGATTATCAAAAGATGGCAACTCATCTGTTGTGGCATTCTCATGGGATAATCCCGAAGTGACCTTTTCCGAAATCATCTCGGCAGTGGGGGAAATCCCTATCCCACCCTATCTCAACCGCCACACGGAAGCCTCTGATTCAACCGACTACCAAACCGTCTACTCACATATCGACGGCTCCGTGGCCGCCCCGACCGCAGGGTTGCACTTCACCGGCCGCGTGCTTGAAGAGATAAGCCGTAAGGGCATACCGCGCCGCGAACTGACACTCCATGTGGGAGCCGGCACATTCCAGCCTGTAAAATCCGACGAAATAGGCGACCATCAGATGCACAGCGAATTCATCGCCGTGCCTAAAACCCTTATCAAGGAACTCGCCGATACCGACCGCCGCGTAATAGCCGTTGGCACAACCTCCGTGCGCACCCTCGAAAGCCTCTACCATGCCGGTAAGCTCATTGCCAACGGCAATTGGGACGGAGAAGTGCCGCAATGGGCTCCATATGCCGACAAAACTGAAAAACACTCAGCCGACATAAGCGTCTCTGACGCCCTTAATGCCATAGCCGCCTACCTCGACAACCGTGGGGAAGACACCTTCATAGCATCGACACGCATCATCATCGCCCCGGGCTACCGCTACCGCATAGTGAAAGGGATGGTTACCAACTTCCACCAGCCACGCTCCACCCTGCTGCTGTTGGTGTCGGCATTCACCGGCGGCGACTGGCGACCCATCTACGACTATGCCCTTGCCAATTCCTTCCGCTTCCTCTCCTATGGCGATGCCTGCCTGCTACTCTGACATCTCATTACTTTCCCAACCAACCACAAAAAAGGCGTCGTGAAGTGCACTTCAGCTGTGGACCACGACGCCCTAACTATCACCTCTCTATGTTTAACCCTTTGCGAATTAAGGTGATATTCGGATATAACTGTGAATTTTGACGAACTGTTTATGATTTCTTGTTTGATTCCACATCATCATTGTTGATTGAGGCTGCGGTTTTCTTCACCTGCGCCTTGAGCGAACCGAAACGGAAATTAACCGAAAGGGTCACATTCTGACGGCCGCCATAGGTTGAGACCGACAAAGTGCGGTAGCCCGGGTTCTCAGTAACAGATTCCCTGCGCAGATTCATCGGCCCGAAAATATTATTCAGCCCCAGACGCACCACCAATCGGTCTTCCTTGAGGAATTTGCGGCTTAGGCCTATGCTGTAGCCGATGTTGCGTGCCGTCGGTTTGGTGTAGGTATACACATCGTTGAAACCGCCCGACCACCAGTATGCCGACACCGACGCTTCAAGTCTCCAGGGAAGGTCGCGGCTGAAACGAGTCCACGGATTCACATTCCATCGTCCCATTTTCACAGTGGTTGTAGTTCCGTCAGCATTGACTGGCGACGGCTGGCTCAGATGGTTATATGACAGATATGTGTTCATCATCCAGCGGGTCTTGCTGTCGATAGACCATTGGAAATAAAACGACATCCCCAGGCTTCTCGACTCAGACACATTGCGGGTTGTGGAGAATATTTTGCCGTTTTCAACCCATTGCACACGCCCGAAATTGTTGTTTGAAACACTTCCCGACAGGTTCAGATCGAGATTGAACTTGTTTTTAATCAGAGAGTAGTTTAGGTTAAGGTTATTATATGCCACACTCTCCAGGTCGGGGTTTCCGAAGTTTTCGGTCGTAGGCGATATCGACCTCGAGGGGTCGAGCATACTGATGCCGGGGCGGCGGATATTGCGGTTATAGCTCAGTTTTATCGTGTTGGCATCATTGATATTCCACGCCACGGCTGCATTCGGGGCAAAATCGTTGAGGTTCACGTTGAAATCATCATGGCCTACAGACCCGTTTTTGAATTTGGCGCTAAGATAGGAATATTCATATCGCAGCCCCGCCCTGACAGTCCATTTGCCGAATGAGCCACGCCAGTCGGCATAAACGGCGCTGATGGTTGTCTGGTGTGTGAAATCGTCGTGGGTATCCATCAGGCTGTTGCCGGGATACCGGTAATCGCTCACCGAATGGTTGTTGCGGAACACAGCCTTCGCCCCTATATCGAGTTTATGGTGTTTGCCATAAGGGCGGCTCCAGTCGGCCTGTGCGGTCTGTTCCAGGTAGCGCAGCTTGGAATTGTAATACTTGCCCGTGTAGCCGAAATCGCAGTTCACCATATCAATGTAATCAATATCCGCTTCCTCATGCTGGTCTGATGTGGAAATGCGGTAACTAAGGGTTATTGCCTCCCCTTTACGGCGGGTTGAGCGCTGGTAATTAACTGCTCCGTCGAAATCGAAGTAATTGTTCGATGACACATCATTGGTCGTGCCATATTGCATCGTCAGATTGCCATCCTTGTCGAACCTCTGCATGAAATCCTTCTGTTCCGGATTTACAAGCCCCCATCTCCATCCGTTAAACTCAGCCGTCACAAGATTGAGAGTGTCAGGTTCCCAGCTCCCTTCAAAGCCGAACCATCCCTGGCCGCTGGGAGAAGCGTAATACGACGAATATTCCTGACGGGTGTCCTCCTCGAAAAACTCCGTAACAGTATGACTACGCCCCTCGACCTGCTTGTTTTTAGGATAATAGCCTCCTCCTCCAGACATGGCAAACGTCACCTTGTTAATCTGCGCCGTCAGCCACAGGTTCAAATGCGGAACATATGAAACACTGTTCAGATTCATATTGGCCGACCCCGTTATCCCCTTCATGTCCGTCTCACTGTCGGTAACGATATTGAGTATGCAACCCACCCCTTCGGCATCTTCGCGGGCACCGGGGTCTGTGATTACCTCCACCTTCTTGATTGAAGATGCCGGTATAGCCGCAAAAATATCCTTGGCATTCTTGGTATATGAATTGTTCGGACGACCGTTGCGGTAGATTTTGAAATCAGAAGAACCTTTCACCTGTATATTCCCTTCATTGTCGACCGACACCAAAGGAACCTTCCTGAGAATTTCCCTGAGATTGGAGGTCGACGACTCGGGGTCGGCTTTTACATCATAGGCCAGGCGGTCGATTTCGCGCACAACAAGCGGACGTTGAGCCACCACCTCTACCTCTTTCAGTTCAGTAGAGGCATCCTGCGCCACCAACCGGCCGAGATTAGCAACCGGCTGTCTGGCAGTAAGCTCAAACAGCCGTTCAATCAAAGCCTTTCCCACAGAGGCAATCGTAAGCCGGTATTTCCCGGCCTCTTTCAATGCCTGACTGAAATAACCCTTGTCATCGGTCGTGCCGAGCGACACCGCCTTTGCAGAATCCACCTCGGCATATACCCTTACGGTGGCATAGATTTCAGCCTCCCCAAGTGAATCGACAACTTCACCTGTAACCTTGAAACGCCCCGCTTCAGCAGCTGAGGCAAATTGAACCGTGGTCGAAAACAATAAGGCAAGCAACAATAATGATGCTCTCTGAAAAATAATTTTTAAAGAACCTGATTGGAAAAACAGAATGCTTAAGGTGTGTGATGTTTGCATGATTGTGATGGTTTACCATGCAAAGGTATCAAATAAATCCTTAAAAACAAATTAATTTATTAGTTGATAGGGGGGGGTAATTATCATCCTGCAAATCAGCCGCCTACAGATTCTTAAAAATCATTAAACAGCAACCGGCGCCTTTACAAGCATCATCGCCGTGGCAATGGCCGGCATTCACTCACCTGCCGATGCCAGCGGAAGGTCAATGGCAAAAGTCGTGCCCACACCGGGCTCAGAACGGCTCACGAAGATGCGGCCTGAATGATACTGCTCAATAATCCGCTTAGCCAACGTCAGACCCAGGCCCCAGCCCCGTTTTTTGGTGGTATATCCCGGATTGAAAACCGTCTTCTGGTTCTTGCGCGATATGCCTTTACCGGTATCCGTAACGGTTACGTACGCTTTCTGCCCATCGCGTCCGGTCTCTATTGTTATCGACCCGGACCCCTCCATAGCATCAACCGCATTCTTTATAAGATTCTCCATCACCCATTCAAGCAGAGGTGCGCTCAACCTCACAGACAATTCCCCGGGAGAGAGATTCACAGTCAGGCTGATGCGCGAAGATATGCGCGTCGCCATATATGACGATGCTTTTGCCACCACTTTGTTCAAGTCGTCAACCTCCATCTGAGGCTTTGACCCGATTTTTGAAAAACGCGATGCGATTGTCGACAAGCGGTTGACATCCTTATCCATCTCCCTTACCATATCGGGGTCTACACCCATCGACTGCAACAACTCCATCCATGCCATCAACGAAGAAATCGGGGTGCCAAGCTGGTGGGCGGTCTCCTTAGACAGGCCTACCCACACCTTGTTCTGCTCGGCGCGTTTTGTCGAACTGACCGCATAATAGACCACAAATATGAACGCCAGCATCACAAAAAGCTGTATATAGGGATAATAACTAAGCCTGCGCAGCAGCTTTGAATCATCATAGTAAAGATACTGGAAATTGTCGGGCGAGATTATGATATGGATAACGTTTGAGCGGTTGCGCAATCTCGACAACTTACCCCGCAGAAACGCCTCGTTTACCGGTGAAATAAAATATGGTGAAAGAGAGTCAACCGGCTCGGGAAGGTCGAAATTACGGTGCAACAGTATATTCCCCTCGTCGTCGGTCAGCACCACCGGGATTGTGTGGTTCCGCTCTATGATGCTGAAAAGGAAATCGATGTTCTCCTCGGAAGCCTCCCCGTCGTCGCGCCCCAGATCGGCAATCTGCTTTGTGGCGTCGGCCCATATCTGCATCCGTTCACGCTCCTGAACGGCAAGATCATTAACAATATTATTCGACACATAAAGGAAAAAGGCAACCAGCGCCAAAGATATGACAAGGAACGCCACCACCCCGAAACGTCTTATTTCATAGATATTCATCTTCATCAGCGGCAATCGTTATGGTCAGACAATCAGGGGCAACCCCTCGCGTGAAGCGATAAACTCAGCCACCGCATCGGCATAATTGGCACCAACCACCACGTCGGCCTCGGCTTTGACCTGCGGAAGAGCGTTCTCCACCGCCACCGCCAGATCGGCAACACGCATCATGGGCAAATCGTTGAGATTATCTCCGAAAACAACCACTTCGGAAGCTCCTGCCTCAACAGCCAGTTCTCTGACAGCTTTCGCCTTCGATACTCCCGGGGCATACAGGTCGATAAGCCCAGTATCGGGCAGCAATATGTCGGGATACCACGCTGCGGCGCAATCGGTCAGACCGTCAAGTTCCTGTGCCGTGCGCTCCACAATCCCGACAGGGCCTATGGCGAAAAACAGCGCCACCCTGTCCCACCGTGCCGGCTCTTGTCCGAGATGGAAACGTTTCAATGCCAGATTTCGGCGTTCCTGATAGAAACCGTTCTCGCGCGAAGTCATTTTTTCGGGATGATACACATTTATGAACCCGCTTTCCCCCACGCAATAGACAAACGGCCTAAGCTCCTGGCTCACAAACACCCGGTGTATCGCCTCTGCATCCTCGCGGCCTATAAGGCTGCATTTCTCAAACCGCGACTCAGCCCGGTTCCACATACCGGCACCCGTCATGACTATTGCCGGCAACGGCCTCTGCATCCCTTCTGCATCCGTAAACACGCTCTGCCTGATGCCGCTAAGCAGAGGCTGCACAGTGGCCGGGGTACGCGCCGTGGCACATGTGAACATCACTCCTCTGCGCACCAGTTCATTAAGAATCGCCGTAGAGCGCTGGCTGACCCGGCTGTCGGCCCCAAGTAGCGTACCGTCAAGGTCGCTTATGTAAAGCGTCCGTTTCCTATCGTTGTTGTTATCCATATTTCCTCACAAAGCTAACCAAAATCCACCGTTCCCGCAAACCATGGCACATGTTTATTACCGCCAATACTATGCTGTAGAACAGCGGAAGAAGATGTTGCTTTTTCGGGGAATTGTGCTATCTTTGCGATATTGACAGCCGGGGGCTGCCGGGTGCGTCCCGACAACCGGCGGCATATAACACAGTATTAAATCAGTTCCATGAAAACGAAAAAACTACTGCTTGGGGATGAAGCGCTCGCTTTAGGCGCTATCAACGCGGGCCTTTCAGGGGCATACGCATATCCCGGAACTCCTTCGACAGAAATTCTTGAATACGTCCAGAAAAATCCGGTGGCCAAAGAGCGTAAAATCCATTCCCATTGGTCTTCAAATGAGAAAACCGCCATGGAAGAGGCCCTCGGGATGTCGTTTTGCGGCAAACGCGCCATCGTGTCGATGAAGCATGTGGGGTTAAACGTGGCTGCCGACCCGTTTGTCAATTCAGCCATGACAGGAGCAAACGGCGGCCTGTTGGTAATTTCAGCTGATGACCCTTCGATGCATTCGTCACAAAACGAGCAGGATTCGCGTTTTTATGCCCGTTTTGCCATGTTGCCCATCCTTGAGCCGTCAGACCAGCAGGAAGCCTATGACATGGGCGCATACGGGTTTGAACTGTCTGAGAAACTGCGTCTGCCTGTAATGCTGCGCCTGGTCACACGCCTGTCGCATTCAAGAGCGGTGGTCACAACCGACAGCGTAGCCACAGAAGAGAACACCATGGCTTATCCGGCCGACACACGCCGTTGGGTGCTGATGCCGGGCAACTCTCGCGTGCGCTATAAAGACCTCATAGCCCAGCAGACCCAAATGGAAGCCATGTCGGAAGAGTCGCCATTCAACTCCCTCACACCCGGCACCGACAGCCGCCTCGGCATAATTGCCTCAGGCATCGCCGCCAACTACGTCAAAGAATGCTTCGCCGAAGGATGCCCCTTCAGCGTGCTTAAAATATCGCAATACCCTCTCCCTAAACAGAAAATCGCCGAACTGGCATCTGCCTGCGACGCAATCATTGTTATCGAGGAGGGACAACCCGTTATAGAAGAAAGCCTGCGCGGACTGCTTGACCGAGGGCTGAAAGTCTATGGCAGACTCGACGGTCACCTGCCGCGCACAGGCGAACTCACGCCCGACAGCGTTGCAGCTGCATTGGCCGGCCTTCTCCCAGACATGAAAGAGCAGCTGACCCATCCCGCAGCCATGCCGTCAGACAAGGTTGTCGCCCGGCCGCCGGCCCTCTGCCAAGGATGCGGCCACAGAGACGTCTACGCGGCCCTCAACGCAGCCCTTGAAACCTTCGAAAGCCCCAAAGTGTTCGGCGACATAGGCTGCTACACCCTCGGATGGCTCGCGCCCTTCAACGCAATCGACACATGTGTCGACATGGGCGCGTCAATAACCATGGCAAAAGGTGCAGCCGATGCCGGCCAGCATCCGGCTGTTGCAATCATCGGAGACTCAACCTTCACCCATTCCGGCATGACAGGGTTGCTCGATGCCGTCAACGAAGACACTACCATGACCGTAATCATCTCCGACAACCTCACCACCGGCATGACAGGCGGACAGGATTCGCAAGGCACAGGCAAACTCGAAGAAATCTGCATAGGCCTCGGAGTGAAACCCCAACGGCTGAAAACCATCGACTCCCTGCCACGCAACCATGAAGAGATGAAACAGCTGTTTACCGACGAGTTCAACCATCCCGGCCTGTCGGTAATCATATCGCGGAGAGAGTGCATACAGACCGCCCGCCGCCATGCAAAAAAACAGGGTTGAATCAAGAAATAATCGCAATTGAATCAATGAAAACAGATATCATACTGGCCGGAGTCGGAGGCCAGGGAATCCTGTCGATAGCAACCATACTCGGGGCTGCGGCATTATCCGACAACCTATATCTCAAACAAGCCGAAGTCCACGGCATGAGCCAGCGGGGTGGCGACGTAATGTCGTGTCTGCGCCTCAGCTCCTCACCTATAGCATCCGACCTGATTCCGCAGGGGAAAGCCGACCTTGTTGTGTCGCTCGAACCGATGGAAGCGCTCAGATATATTCAATGGCTGTCGCCTCAAGGATGGATTGTAACCAACACCGTGCCGATGGTCAACATCACCAGCTATCCGCCGATGGAAGACATTACCGGCGCCCTCGATGCCACCGGCCGCGTTGTTTCTTTCGACATGGACGAAGTGGCAAAAGAGGTGGCATCAGCCAGAGCCTCAAACATGGTGCTTCTCGGAGCCGCCGCCCCGATGATTGACATCCCCGTCGATAAAATCGAAAACGCCATACGAGAAGTCTTCGGCGCCAAAGGTGAAAAAATCGTTGAAAACAACCTGATGGCATTCCGCGCAGGCCTTGAAAAAGCAAAGGCAATCATCAACAGATAACCAACCCCACAAAAACGCAACAGCGATGAAACCAATCACTTCTGAACTCCTCGCGCAAGAAATGGGGGCGATGAACATCCCCAACATCGCATCAGCCACAATCAGGCAGATAGTGTCGCTCGCAAGCCGCCTCGAACATCATCTTGGCGACAGCTTCGTGCATCTCGAAATGGGAAACCCCGGCCTGCCTCCTGCCGAAATAGGGATAGAAGCCGAGCGCGATGCACTGACACAGGGCATCGCAGGGCAATACCCAAACATAGCAGGTATCCCGCAGCTGAAAGATAACGGCAGCCGCTTCCTGAAAGCATTTCTCGACATCGACATCCCGCCGAGATGCATAGTGCCCACCGTCGGGTCAATGCAGGGCACATTCACACTGTTCCTTCTGCTTGGGCAGCGTCTGCCCGGACGCGACACTATCCTATTCATCGACCCGGGATTCCCTGCGCAACACAACCAGGTGAAGCTCCTCGGCCTGAATCAGGAATCGCTCGACCTCTACGACTGCCGGGGCAAAGCCCTCGAGGCACGCCTCGATGAAATCCTGTCGAAAGGCCACGTATCAGCCATCCTCTACAGCAACCCCAACAACCCCGCATGGACAAACCTGACCCATGAGGAATATGGAATCATAGCCCGCATGGCCGAGAAACACGACATCATTGTCGTTGAAGACAACGCCTACCTCGGCATGGACTTCCGCCAACGCTACGGCATCCCATACCGGGAGCCATTCGTGCCAACCATAGCAAAATACACCTCGCGGTGCATCCTGCTTGTGTCGGCATCGAAAATATTCAGCTATGCGGGTCAGCGAATCGCCATGGTATGCATGTCGCCCGAAGTGGCCGACAGGGTATACCCCTTCTTCGAGCAGTTCTATGAAATGCCCACTTTCGGCGACGCATATATCTACGGAGTGCTGTATTGCGCCTCATCGGGCACCGCCCACTCCAGCCAATATGCCTTCGCAGAGATGATGAAAGCTGCGGTTGAAGGGAAACTCGATTTTGTCGACACCTCAAAAGAATATGGCCGAAGGGCAGCAATCGCCAAACGGATGTTCCTTGAAAACGGATTCCATATCGTCTACGACCGCGACGGCGACCAACCCATTTCCGACGGATTCTTCTTCACTGTGGGTTACCGCGACATGAAAGGCGACGAACTGCAGAAAGAACTCCTCCGCTATGGAATATCAACCATCTCATTGCCATCAACCGGCAGCCGACAGCAAGGGGTGCGCGTATGCGTGTCGATGCTCTGCGACGAAGGCTCGTTCACACGCTTGAGCAACCGTCTCGAAACCTTCGCACTCGACCACTCATCTGAGAAAACCCGACGCGCCGAATTACAAACCATATAACACCCCAGAGCATGATTCCAAACCTTATGACCGCCGACGAGGCTGTCAAACTCATAAAAAACGGCGACCACGTATACATCCAGGGTAGCACGTCGATTCCCGAAACCCTCGTTGCGGCAATGACCCGCCGGGGGCATGAGCTGCGCGGTGTAGTGCTCCATTCAGGCTTCTCGGTAGCCGACCGAGAAGCGCCCTATTGCAAACCGGAATACAAGGATTCATTCCTTGTCGACACATGCTTTGTGTCGAACAATGTGCGCCGATGGATTGCCGAAGGCTACGGTGCCACGACTCCGAAGTTCCTCGGAGAGGTGCCGGCACTGTTCCGCGACGGCACATGGCCTGTCGACGTCGTATTGCTCAACTGCTCCATGCCCGACGAAGAGGGCTATGTGAGCTTCGGTGTTTCCGCCGACCTGGCAACCGCCGCCACCGAATGCGCAAAAACGGTTATCGCCCAGCTCAACCCCCACATGCCATTCAGTTTCGGCGACCCTGTAATCCATGTGTCGCGGCTCGCGGCTGCCGTAGAGGTCAACGACCCGCTGGTTGAGGTACCCACTCCGGAACCGGGCCCGACCGAGACCGCCATCGGCAACGCCATCGCAGAGCATATCCCCGACGGGGCTACGTTGCAAATCGGCGTAGGTGGAATCCCAAACGCAGTTATCCGCGCTTTGGCCAACCACAAACACCTCGGCCTTCACACAGAAGCCATGACCGACGGAGTGCTCCCATTAATCCGCAGCGGTGTTATCGACAACTCACAAAAAAAAGTATATCCCGGCAAATCGGTGGCTTGTCTCGCCCTCGGCTCAAAGAAACTCTATGAGCTGATGGACTACAACCGCGACATGATTTTTAAAGATGTCGCATGGACAAACGACCCCTTCATCATCGCCCAGAATCCGAAGGTAATGGCAATCAACTCATGCCTCGAAATCGACCTGACCGGCCAGATATGCGCCGACTCAATCGGCACACGCATATTCTCCGGCATCGGAGGCCAGCACGACTTTGTATACGGCGCCTCACGCGGCGAAGGCGGCCTGTCGTTCCTTGCCATGACCTCGACCACCAGCAAAGGCATAGGGAAAATCAAACCGGTTCTCACTCCGGGCGCCGGAGTTGTGACAACACGCTTCCAGGCCAACTACATAGTGACCGAGCATGGCATAGTCAACCTGCGGGGCAAGAGCCTCCCGGAAAGGGCCAAGCTGTTGATTTCCATTGCCAACCCGGCCGACCGCGAAGCCCTCGACCGCGCCGCATTCGACCGCTTCGGCTACTCCTACTCCCGCCTCCGCTGACAAACAAGAAGGTGTTTAACAACTAAAGGAGCATTGTAGTAACCCCGAACTCACCACTAAAAGCCATAACGGCTATAATGCTATAAGAGATTGTCTAAAGGCACCGCGTCAAACAACGACCCGGTGCCTTTCTGCATCACTAAAGCAAACGCTTCGCGATGTTAAATTAACAAAATGTTAAAAAATAGAGAGAACCAACATGGGCGTAATCTGATTTTTATTAGTAGCTTTGTCGGTTAATACAGAATTATAAAATTATTACAATGACATTTGAAGAATTAGGCGTAAGCGAGCCGTTGTGCCGCGCAATCGCAGAGCTGGGGTTTGAGAATCCGATGCCAGTACAGGAGAAAGTGATTCCACATCTGCTCGACAAGGAGGGCGACGTTGTGGCGCTCGCTCAGACCGGCACAGGCAAAACCGCCGCTTTCGGACTACCTGTGATTCAGCGCATCAACACCGACAACAACGTGCCACAGGCGCTCATCCTCTCCCCCACACGCGAATTATGCCTGCAGATTGCATCAGACCTCGCCGACTTCTCTAAATATATACCTGCCCTGAAAGTCATACCCGTATATGGAGGTTCAAGCATACAGAGCCAGATACGCTCATTAAAAGAGGGCGCGCAAATCATCGTTGCAACCCCGGGGCGTCTCATCGACCTTATAAACCGTGGCGTAGTGAAACTCGAAAACGTGCACACGGTAATTCTCGACGAAGCCGACGAAATGCTAAACATGGGTTTCCTCGACTCTATCAACGAAATTCTCGGACATGTGCCCGACGACAGGAAAATGCTCATGTTCTCGGCCACCATGCCTCCCGAAATAGGCAAAATAGCCCAGACCTATATGCACGATCCGGTTGAGTTCGTAATCGGCACACGCAACGAAGGCGCTGCCAACGTGCGACATATCTATTATATGGTCAACGCACGCGACAAATATCTCGCCCTCAAGCGCATCGCCGACAACAACCCCAGCATCTACGCCATAGTGTTCTGCCGCACAAAACGCGAAACCCAGGAAGTGGCCGATAATCTCATCCACGACGGATATAACGCCGACGCCCTTCATGGCGACCTTTCGCAGCAGCAACGCGACATTGTGATGAAAAAATTCCGCGACCGCGTAATATCCATCCTCGTGGCAACCGACGTGGCAGCACGCGGTCTCGACGTTGACGACCTGACCCATGTGATCAACTACGGGCTTCCCGACGACACGGCTGTCTACACCCATCGCTCCGGGCGCACAGGCCGCGCCGGAAAAACAGGCGTATCAGTAGCAATCATCCACTCCCGCGAAAAAGGGAAACTGCGCGACATAGAGCGCAAAATCGGAAAACAGTTCGAGCGCAAGGAAGTGCCCACCCCTGAGCATATCATCGAGAAACAGCTCTACAGCCTTGCCGACCGGATCGAGCGTGTGGAAGTCGACGACAACGAAATGGAGAAATACCTCCCCGGCGTGCTGAAGAAACTCGGATGGCTCACATCGGAAGACCTTGTGAAACGCGTGCTCTCGCTCGAATTCAAACGTCTGCTCGAATACTACAAAGATGCTCCGAAAATCGACTTCATCGACGAAAAGCCGAAAAGAGAGCGCCGCGAAAGAGAGAAATTCGGAGAAAAAGAAAGAACCGGAGAAAAACAGAAAGAACGTCGCACGAAAGAACCCCGCGACAACCGTGGCGGCGATGACAAAGACCGCCGCACAGCCTCGAAAGGGATGGAACGCGTCTACATAAACACCGGCAAACGCGACGGCTTTTTCGCAGGCAACCTCATCGACATGCTCAACAGCGTTGTGCAGGGAAAGCGTGTCGATGTGGGCCGGATCGACCTCTTCCCGTCTTACTCGCTGTTCGATGTGAAGAAATCCGACGCGAAACGGGTGGTCGCTTCGTTGAAAGGGTGCGAATTCATGGGGAAACGCGTCTACAGCGAAATCGCCGACCCTGAAAAAGACTACACCAAAGCGTCGCAGCGCCGCTCTAAATTCAAAGAAGCCGAAGAACTCGCCGATGCATACGACGCTTTCGAGATATTCAAGAAAAAGTCTAAAAAGAAATTCAAATGACCCTATTGCGACTGTTCGCGGCCGGGGCTGCTTTGACTGCGGCATTCTGCGCCATAAATGCGCAGACCACTTCAACCATGCCCACCATCAGTTTCAACCCTGAAACTGTAGCCGCATCTGCGCCTGAAACAAAAGCCGACGCAACCCCGGAACCACTGACCGCCACAAAGGCTTTTGCCGACGCGCCGGCCACGGTATTCCCGTCGATAGACCGCATGACCAGGCTCGACATGATCGACTACTACAACAGCGGCTCGCCGAAACCGTCGAAAAACGCGTTTAAAGGCGATTGCCGCATCCTATCCGCATCAGACAGCCAGATAACAGTCGCCACATCAAAAGTTTCAGAAGTAGAGCTGTCGCTGCTCACACAGGGGCGCGACACTCTGCTTATGGTAGTAACCACGCTCAACACACCCGTTCCCGACAGTTCGGTGAAATTCTACACCGCCCGGTGGAAAGAAATCGACAAAGGCCTCTTCATGGTGCCTATGCTCGACGACTGGACATTGCCTGAAGCGAAAGAGCGCAAGAAAGACCTGGAAAACGCCGTTCCGTTCATCCTGGCAAAATTCACCTACGCACCCGAAACTTCCACTTTCACCCTCACCAACAACCTTGGCGACTTCCTTCCAGAAAACGACGCTAAATGGGTCAACCCTCTGATGCATAAGCAGCTTAACTATAAATGGAACGGGAAAAAGATGGTCAGGCAGACTGATTGAGCTCCTCCTCTACAAGCCAAAGAAACCGATTGAATGCAAAACCGCACCTTATCACTGCTTGAACTGACCCGCATGGTCACTGCATTGGTGCAGCGCCCGGAGACTCAGAATGTATGGGTCACGGCCGAACTGTCTGACGTAGCTGTGCGCGGAGGCCACTGCTACATGGAACTGCTGCAGAAAGATGACCGTGGCCTACAGATTGCAAAGGCCCGCGGAGTGATTTGGGCAAGCAGTTTCCCTCGAATCGATGCCGAATTTTTCGCCGCCACCGGCCAACGTTTCTCAACCGGATTGAAAGTGATGCTGCGCGTGTCGGCGTCCTTCCATTCAGTCTACGGATTCTCACTGGTAGTCTCCGCCGTAAACCCCGACTACACTATGGGCGACCTCATGCGTCGCCGCCGCGAGATTCTTCAACGTCTGAAACAGGAAGGGATTCTTGAAATGAACCGCCAGCTGCAATGGCCGGCTGTGCCACAACGCATAGCCGTGATTTCCGCACCTGGTGCAGCCGGATATGGCGACTTCATCAACCAGCTCTACCATAACCCATCCCATCTGCGGTTCTCCACAAAGCTATATCCTGCCGTAATGCAAGGTGCAACAGCACCGGCATCAATCATCGCAGCTCTCGAAGCCGTAGCAACAGATATGGACATGTGGGACGGAGTGGTGATTATCCGTGGCGGCGGAGCAACCTCCGACCTCCAGGCATATGAAGACTACGAGCTTGCAGCCAATGTGGCTCAGTTCCCACTCCCCGTGGCGATAGGCATAGGCCATGAACGCGATATAACAGTGCTCGACTGGGTGGCCAACAAGCGCCTGAAAACCCCCACAGCCGTTGCCGAATGGCTTGTAGCCCTTGGCGACGATGCACTCGGATTTCTCATGACCGTCGGAAACCGCATACTGCAGCTCACAACCTCCCGGCTCACTGGCAACAAAGAGCAGCTGGCACATGCCGAAGGCCTTCTCCCTATCGCCGCACGCAACGCTGTGGAACGCGCGCAATCGCGTTTGCGCAACGCAGCAACAACCCTTTCCGGCATCAGCGGGCGCCGTCTGCAACCACAACTCACACGCCTCGACATGACACTCAAAGCCATTGCCGATGCTGCATCTAACCGCATATCCCGCCAACGATCACTCCTCGACAGCCGCCAGACCCTTCTTGAAGCCCTATCCCCGGTTGCAACCCTAAAACGCGGATATTCAATAACCCGAGTCGACGGCCATGCAGTGACCTCGGCCGACAGCATACCCCCCGGAAGCATAATCGAAACCACACTTGCCGACGGAAAAGTTATTTCAACCGCCACAGCTGTTGAGACATCTTCCGGCAACATATAAGCGGACAACCAACCATCCACAGGAACAACCGCAACGCCACAAAAGCAATATCACCATGACACCCGTTAAAGAACTCACCTACAACCAAGCCATCAGCGAGCTCGAAAGCATACTCCGGACCATGCAGAGCGACGACTGCGACATCGACCGACTTGCCACCCTGACCCGCCGGGCAACAGAACTGATTGCCGAATGCCGCTCCCGCCTGGTAGCCACCGACGAAGAACTCCGCACCATCCTCGCCACCCTCGAAAAATAGCCCCACCCCGAAAACGTCTGCGCGGGCGCTATGTATAGCGTCCGCTACAGGCCAATCTATCCCCGTTTGCGGCTGTATTTGGCTTTGACAATCTCATACGCCCGTTTTACAAGGGCATAGATTTCGCTATCACGGACATCGCCGTTGAAATCGAGCTGAATCCAATGGTTCGGATTCAGATTCACTGGGAATCTCCGACAATCTCGTTTGCCAATCAGCCGGTTTCAGGAAAGCCGCCGCAATGGCGCATACGCTCAAAACGGCAAACACAACCATCATCGAAAACGAAGCAAAGCCGAATCTGTATTTTCCAATCTGTATCATAAAGTCAAGCTGTCAGAACCCTCAATTTAGAGGGCGGTATGTAAGCAGCAACCGGTGGTCAGGGTTGAAAATCCGCGATGCCGCCAGGCGGATTGACCCGGGCGTATGGGCAAGATACGGTTCCATAAATCTGTCGGGATCTTCCCCATGCATTTCCGCTTGTGCCAATGTCTGGGCAACTGTCAGATAATTCAGAAGAGAAAATGTGCGGTTAGAATCGAGGCGGTTCACGCAGCGGCGCAGTTCCCGCTCAGACACCTCTTCTGTCGTTAGCCGCTCAAGCTGGGCCGTTATGGCCTCAATTGCAAGCCTCTCGGCATCGGGGGAGTTTTCACGCAGCTTGGCATTGATGAGAAACAGGCCTGGGTCTTCAGTGCCCTGTATAGAGGCATCTACTTCCGTAAACAGGTCTGTGCCCAACTGCAATTCACGATAGAAGCGGCTCGACCGGCCATTTGCCAGAATATCACTCAATGTGTCGGCCTCGAAATACCCTTCTTTGCCATATCCGGCCATCGGATAAGCCATAACCAAAGCCGTCTGCGGCACATTCCCGCTCACTTCAAGCGATCTTGGCGATGCGGGAAGAGGCTCTCGGGGCAGGTTACGTGGCGCAATGCCGCGACGCTCCATATCACCGAACCATCTATTAACCGATTCCCGCACTCTGTCAAACCCCACATTGCCGCAAACAGCCAACACTGCGTTATCGGGGGCATAATGCGAAAAGAACCAGTTGCGCACATCCTCGTCAGTCACCTTCTCGATATGGCTGAACTCCTTACCTATCACCGGATAACGATAGGGATGCCGGGTAAAAGCCAATGAACGCAGATGATGGTCGAGGTCGCCATAAGGGCGGTTTAGACACACCTGTTTGAACTCCTCGATAACAACATGCCGCTGCACCTGCAACGACTTTTCCGAGAAAGCCAGCCGCAGCATCCGGTCGCTCTCGAGCCAGAGCGCCGTATCAAGATTAACCGCAGGGAGAACATCGTAGAAATTCGTGAAATCACTCGACGTCCAGGCATTAGACACCCCTCCGGCCGCCGACAACGCCCCGTCGAAATCAGCCACATTGACCGACCCGCCGAACATCAGATGCTCAAACAGATGAGCCATACCGGTCAATGCCGGACTCTCATCGCGGGCTCCGACATCATACAACACGTTAACCGCCACCATTGCGGTGGCGGTGTCGCGGGTGTGAACCACCCTCAATCCGTTAGGGAGTGTAAAGCGGTTAATCTGCATCAGACTATTTATCAACGACTTTTGCCGAAATTATGCGTATGTCGCTTACCGGACGGTCACGGCCGTCGGTTTCAGCTTTCTCAATTTTGTCAACAACATCCATTCCCTCAACAACCTCGCCGAAAACGGTGTATTGATTATCGAGATGGGGCGTACCACCCTGCGTGGCATAAACCTCACGCTGTTCAGGGGTCAACGCAGCCGGATTCTCTGCAGCTTTCTGCTCGGTGATGGCAACCAGCTCGTCTTGCAGCTTTTGCAGTCCGGCCTGGTCGCGGTTGCGGCGCATCGCCATTATAGAATCTTTGTGCTGTTTTGTCAGCTCGTTGAAAATCTGCTGTTTCTGCATCATCTGCAACTGCCGTTCCATATGTTTGAGGGTGGAGTCATTATAGGCCTTGCCCGTGACGATATAGAACTGCGAGCCCGACGAGCGGCGCTCCGGATTCACCTGATCCCCCTGGCGGGCTGCCGCCAAAGCCCCACGCTTATGGTAGTGTTTCGGATAAACAATCTCAGCCTCAAGGGTATAATCCGGGCCGCCGGCACCGAGGGCTTTCCCCGCAGGGGCATTCTTAGAATCCGGGTCGCCGGTCTGAACCATGAATTCGTTGATCACACGATGGAAAAGCACACCGTTGTAATACCCTTCCTTTACGAGTTTCAGGAAGTTGTCACGGTGCTTGGGCGTGTCGCCGAACAGGCGCACCTTTATGTTCCCCTCCGAGGTTTCAAGAAGCACCAATGCATCGCCACCGGCGGTCTGCGCTGCCGCAGCAGCATTTTCTGTCTTATTCATTTTTCGTGAAGTTTTTTTCAGCGTAATGGCTCCGGCCACCAAAATAGTGGCAAGCGCCACTATTATAAACAACAGATTCCGTTTCTTTTTCATAACCGATTAGCAAAATTTACCATCTGATCATATGGGCGACTGAGGATAGAGCCGCTTGTAAATCCTGCGGAAATTATTGTCGGCAGCCGAAAGCTCGGCAGCTCGGCCGGCATAATCCGCCCCGTAGAACTGCTCCATGAGCGCACCGATATACTTGCGCTCACGGTCTTTCTCTATACCGAGGGCTATCAGCCTGTCAACCGCATCGCCAAACCCTTCGCGGTCGATGGCATAGAGATACCTGGCCGCACTTATCACAAACTGGCCTGTGTGGTCAACACGATCCATATTGTCGACAAGCATGTCTATATCATCCCGGCATGTGTCGATATGGTTGGCTATATACTCATAAGTGGCCAGGCCGTCTGCATCGGCCTCAAGCCTTTTCTTAACTGAATCTTCAATCATAGCAGTCGCTTTTTCTGCAAAATTACAAAAATCCCCCGAATCCCCAACACCCCAGCGCCACAGCAACGGTTATGCCTGTGAAAATCTTTTCATACCTTTGTCTAAGAGAGCGTTTGAGTTCAACCCGCTTAAACAGTAACCTGTAGCAACAATATCGCATAAAGCCGGATTATCCACTAAACAGGTCAGACCTAACACAATACCTGCGTGATTGTTTTTGCATATTTTTGCGGTGACTGGCGGAAATGTGAATATTTCTTTTTATCTTTGGAGGCTTATTCCCTCTCCACACCGCTCAGAGCGCATTTTTCGAATGACTCAGGGATATTAATATGCCATAAAATGTTAAAAACGCCTTCATTGCGGGAAACGGTGTATAAGCTATGGAGTGTAAAATAAATTTAATCACTTATAAACATATGAGACAAAAACTGTTTCTATCACTGCTGTTATCGGCAATGCTACCAGCCATGGCCCAGAATGCCGTGGTGACCGGCAGCGTCATCGACGCCGATACAGGTAGTCCCGTTGCGGGAGCCGTCATCACAATCCAGGATCAAGGGATTTCTGTAACAACAGGCCCTGCCGGAGATTTCCGCATCAGCAATGCGCGCCCCGGAGAGGCCATCATAACAATCATGGCACCGGGCTACGACAGCAACGCCACCCAGACCCACCTCTACAACGGACAGAGCATCGACACCGGCGCACTGCGCCTGTTCAACGAATTCTCCGACAATGAATTCGTAACCGACAACCAAACCGAGATGCTCATCGACGAAAGCATGATGGAAGACGAAGAAGGCAACCAGCAGAGCGTGGGAGCTCTCACCGGCGCCAACGACGACATCTACTACAAATTCTCACGCTACGGCTATTCTCCGCTCTACAGCAACTACCGTGGCTACAACAGCACATGGCAGGAGACCTACATAAACTCCCTGCCGATGAACGACCTCATCCGCGGAGGATTCTCCTTCCAGCAGCTCGCCGGCATGACCTCGCGTGCGTTCCGCAACTCAACGGCCACAGTCGGCCTTGGCGCGTCGGCCTACGGATGGGGCAACATCGGCGGCAGCCAGAACTTCAACACCATCACCGACACCTACGCCCCCGGATTCAATGGCACGCTGAGCTACACCAACTCTAACTACAAATACCGCGCCATGGCAACCTATTCAACCGGAATGATGGACAACGGACTGGCATTCACCATCAGCGCCATAGGCCGTTATGCCGACGAGGGTGTGGTGCCCGGCACATTCTACAACGCCGGAGGATTCTTCTTCTCAGGTGAGAAAATGATTAACAAAGACCATTCGATAACACTCACCGCATGGTGCAATCCCCGCCAGTATGCCAACGGCAAAGCCACCGTGCAGGAAATCTTCGACCTGACCGGCGACAACCTCTACAACCCCACCTGGGGATGGCAGGACGGCAAGAAGCGCTCCGACAACATCCGCGAGAACTTCGACCCCACGGTAATGCTCAACTGGCTCTACAAAACCGAAAAAACAACCCTCAACACCGGGGTTGCCTTCCGATGGGTGCACTTCGCCCGCACACGCCTGAGCTACTACAAAGGCAACGACACCCGCCCCGACTACTACCGCCGCCTACCATCCTACTGGTACGGCCAGGACAAACCCGACATGGCAGAATACTATGCCGACCTGTGGCGCAACGACTCCCAGTTCCGCCAGCTCGACTGGGACAGCTTCTACCATGCCAACTACCTCAACAACATCGCCAACGAGACACGTCCCGAAAGCGAGCAAATCGGTTCGACCTACATCCAGCAGATGGAAAACTCAAACCAGTTCAACTTCATCGCCGGAACAACGCTAAACCAGCGACTTAACGACTACATGACCCTACAGGCCGGTATCAACATAAACGCAACCCGCACAAGCGACTACGCAACCGTGCGCGACCTGCTCGGCGGACAGTTCTGGCTCGACGTCGACGGATTCGCCGACCGCGACATCTACAACCCCGCCGCCGACCCCGACATCGTGCAGAACAACCTCAACAACCCCAACCGCCGCGCCCTAAAAGGAGACCGCATCGGCTACGACTACAACATCCACGCACTCAAAGTGCAGGGCTGGCTGCAAAACCAGATCAACCTGCCGAAATGGGATGTGAACTACGGCCTGATGATGAGCTACGAGCAGTTCTACCGATTCGGCCATATGCGCAACGGACGCGCACCCGAAAATTCGCTGGGCAAATCGGCCACAATGAAATTCAACGACGCAATGGCAAAAGCAGGGGCGACCTACAAACTCAACGGGCGCAACTACTTCACACTACAGCTGCAATACGGAACAGCGGCCCCGACCATCAACGACGTCTACCTGTCTCCACGCATCAAAGACACCACAATAGGCAATCCCCGCTCGGCACGCATCTTCTCAGGCGACATCCGCTACACATGGAACTACCGCCGCTTCCGTGGCGCAATCACCGCCTACCTTACCGACATGCAGAATGCCATCGAGCGCTACGGATTCTGGGATGAAGACCTAAACGCCTTCTGCAACTTCGCCCTCAACGGCGTTCACCGCCAGTATAAAGGCATCGAGTTAGGCATGGCCTACCAGATCACCTCATCGCTGCGTGCAACATTCGCCGGGAACTTCGCCCGCTACCGCTACATGAACAACCCCATGGGCACACGCTCGGCTGAGAACGGCCTCTATCCCGACCAGACAAAACAGGTATTCCTCAAAAACTACTACTGCACCTCAACCCCGCAGACAGCCTTCAACATCGGCCTGGCCTGGAACGCACCCAAGATGTGGTTCCTAAACGTCGATGCCTCATGGCTGGCCGACTACTACGTGCGCCTGGCCTACCCGCGCCACGAAGTAATCGCCGGGCTCGGCACCGCAGTCGAGAACGAACAGCAGCTGCAACAGCTCGTCAACCGCTTCACATCGCAGGAGAAACTCCACAACAACTGGGTGATGAACGCTTCGGTCGGAAAACTAATCTACATAAACCGCAAAGTGAGCCTCAACTTCAACGTGAGCGTGTCAAACGTGCTCAACAACCGCAAACTCATCACGCAGGCCACAGAGCAGTTCCGCATCGACACCAAAAACTACAATCCCGACGCATTCCCGACAAAATACATGTATGCCCAGGGTATAAAAGTGTTTGTCAACGCCGGTGTGCGCTTCTGACCACAGGGCTGCAACAGAAAAATTCACCTACATAGATTCAAAAGCAGATGAAAAAATCATTATTATATATAGCCGCAACCCTCGTTGGAGCCGGGATATTCACCGCGTGCGACGACGATTTCGAACAGGCGCCGATCGCCGACTTCATTCCAGAAGCCACACAACAGGCCAACATCAAAATCAGCGAGCTTAAAGAACTGTTCTCAAAAGACGCGGCATCTTATTCCGAACAGATTCCCACCCGCGACGACGGCACTCACTACATTGTAAAAGGCCGCGTTGTCAGCGAAGACTCAACCGCCAACTTCTATAAAAAACTGTCAATACAAGATGAAACTGGCGGACTTGTCTTCTCTATTAACATGAACGAGACCTATAAAACCTACCGCTTCGGCCAGGAACTGGTCATCGACCTCACCGGAATGTACTACGGCGCATATTCCGGATGCATACAAGTCGGCGGCTCGGCATCACCGACCGACGGCCCATCGCGTATGGTCAAAGCCCGTTGGGAAAATGGTGTGGAAATAAACGGGCTGCCAGACCCGGCAGCCGTCGACACCCTCCTGCTGACAATCCCCGAACTCGAAACACTCCGTTCCGACCCCGAAGCCGCCCGCAACCTCGAAGGGCGCATAGTGCGCTTCAACGGGCTGCATTTCCAGAACCCCGGCGAAATGCTCGGCGAATCGAGCCGCCTGAACAACTCGCGCACGATGATTGACGAGAAAGGCAACAAGCTGACCCTGCTAACCGCCGGCTACGGCCTCCTTTGGTCAACCCGCGCCCCCTCCGGAACAGGCGACCTCGTGGGCATAATCACCAACTACACCAACAACTCGGGCGTATCAACATGGCAGATAACTGTCAACGACCTCTCAGGATTCATCGGGTTCATACCTTTCGGATCTGTAACCGTAGACCCCGTAGGCTCTTTCGATGTTGACTTCACCGGTGGTTTGTTCCCCGAAGGATGGCTGCATATGGCAATCACCGGCAACAAAGACTGGTTCACCCGCAACTTCCCCGAAGGGAGCGACTCTTGGTATGCCTCAATGTCGGGCTACAACGGCACCGCCCCCTTCGACGCATGGCTCATCTCGCAGCCGCTCGACCCCGCACTTATGACCGACAAAGTGCTCACATTCGAGACCCAGGTCAACGGCTACGGCTCGGCGACTTCAAAGCTCGAGGTGTTTATACTTGACAATGCCGACCCGCAGAAAGCCAACAAGACCAGACTCGAATGCACTCTCGCCGAACCGCCGGCAAGCGGCTACAGCTCATGGGCGCAGTCGGGCAACATTAGCCTCGCCGCTGCCACCGGCAAATTCTTCATCGGATGGCAATACACCGCAACGCAAGACGCCAACTACGCCACATGGTGCGTTACAAACATCAAAGTCAAATAACCCACCCTCTTTCGCAATTTTTTGAATTATGAAGATTCTGAAATCATTTATATGCGGGCTTATGGCCGCGGCCTCATTGGGAGGGTTCACCGCTTGCCAGGACAATATCGACGCCCCGGAGTTTGAAACGCCGGTGGCAACCCTAAAGCCCAACACCTCGATTCTCGAAGTGAAAACTGAGTTCTGGGACAACGCCCAGAACTACATCAAGAAAATCGGCACGAAACCCGACGGCTCCCACTATATCATCTCTGGCCGAGTGATAACATCCGACTATGCCGGAAACATCTTCAAAAGCATCACAATCCAGGATGAAACCGCCGCGCTGACCTTCTCGGTAAACACCTACAACCTCTACCTCAACTACCGACTCGGCCAGGAACTCGTTGTTGACCTCACAGGCCTGAACATTGGCAAATACAATGGCCTGCAGCAAATCGGCGAACCCGAATGGTATGAAAAAGGACAGGCATGGGAGGCTTCGTTCATGTCGCCCGAACTGTTCAAAGCCCATGTGCAGCTCAACGGGGTTGCCGACCCGTCTAAAATCATAGTGCATGAACTGCCCGGCATCCCAAGTGCCGAAAACCCTGAGGAGTTGATTAAATGGCAGAGCCAGCTGGTGCGCATCAACAACGTAACCATCACTCCGCAGAACAACCCCGACACCGGATTGCCACTCCACACCTTCGGCATCTACCACGAGAATTTCAACCAGCTGCTAAACATACCCGCCGGAGGCACAATGTATCTCCGCACAAGCGGCTACTCGAATTTCTACTATCAGACCGTCCCCAACGAGGCTTTCGACATAACCGGATTCCTCTCCTACTACGGTTCGGCAACATCCACCCCCACACCATGGCAGATGATGCTCATCGACTATGACGACCTGGAAAATGTAGGCAACCCCACCCTCCCTGCCGGCAACAAAACCAATCCGTGGGAAATCGGCTCTGTGGTTGCTCAGATTAACGAAGGGCAGAACCCAGCCGGATGGGTCAAAGGCTACATCGTCGGCACCGTCGCCCCGGAAGTCACCGCCATCACAGATCCCACGAAAGACATCGAGTTCGGCGACCGGGCAACACTGGCCAACACAGTGGTTATCGGCCTCACTCCCGAAAGCCGCGACCTGTCGGAGCTAATGGTTATACCCCTGCCGCAAGGCTCTGTGATGCGCGAATATGTCGCCCTTAAAGACCACCCCGAAAACCTCGGCAAAGTGCTGACCGTAAACGGAGTGATGGGCAAATATCTTGGCACCTACGGTGTTACCGGCAACAACGGCACAGCGCCCGAATTCACCCTCGAAGGGGTGGAAGTGCCGGGCGGCGACGTTGAAGTGCCATCCTACTCCGTAACCACAATCGACGAGACCTTCACCGGCTCCATCCCCGCCGACTGGTTCAACGTCCAGGTCGAAGGCACTAAAAACTGGTATATCGCCACCTTCAACGATGAAAGCTACGCAGCCATGACCGGCTATAAAGGCACTGCCCCATTCGATTCATGGCTGATCACACCAGCCATCGACATGAGCAAAGTTGAAAACAAGGTTCTCACCTTCGACAGCCAGAACAACAACTACAATGCAACCACAACCACCTTCGAGGTGTTTGTGCTAACATCGTCAGACCCCACCGCCTGCACCCCCGAAAAGCTCCCCGCAAAAATGGCACCGATCACCAACGGCAGCTACAGCGGATGGACAAAATCGGGCGCAATCGACCTGTCGGCCTACAGCGGCTACATCTACATCGGATGGCGCTACAAAGCCACCGCCGACGCCAACTTTGCCACATGGTGCATCGACAACGTCAAGCTCAACGCCGCCGACCAGCCAGTAACCCCTCCAACACCTTCGGTGACATATAAAGGCGACTTCAACAGCTTCAACGGCGGCACACCAACCACCAAAGCCAACACCTACACCAACGCCACCCTTTGGACGGCCACCAACGCCTGCGTGCTCAGCGGTGTGGCAGAAGGCGGCAAAGACGGCAACCCTCGCTTCGTGTTCATCGGCGACGACAAGACCATGGCAGTCTGTCTCTATGGCAACTCCGACCCCGCAGCCACAGGCAAAATCACATCGCCCAAGCTCACCGGGCCGTGCAAAGAGCTGACATTCAACTACGGATTCCCCTACAGCGGCAGTGAATACTCCTTCACCGTCAACGTAATCCAGAACGGAACCGTTGTCAAAACCGAGACCGTGGCTACAACCACTCCCGAGCAGAAACACGCCTACACCCACACCATGGCTGTTGACCTCACCGGCGACTTCTCAATCGAAATCGTCAACAACGCCCCCGGCTGGAGCGCCGCCGCCAAAAACACCGGCCGCGTTGCCATCTGGAACCTCACCTGGTCTGAATAATCCAAAATCCAACTTAAAAAACACTAAAAGGCTGATAAAGGATAGTTTAAAAGGCTGATAAAAGCCGGTCAAGGCCATCAAACGCCATTCTCCCCGACCCCTATTGAAGCCATAATAGCTATTCTATCTTTAACAGCCAGCCCCATCTTAAAGGCGTTGTGTCGAAATTCGACCAACGCCTTTTTGGCATCCGGATGGAGAGGGTGCTGTCAGAATGGTTCAGATGGTAGGAGCCTGAGGGTGAGGGTGAAGGGAGTTGACTAAGGTCAATGACCGAACCCGAAGCCCTCGGGCGACGACCCAGATGAGCCATTATGACACACCCTCTTTATCAGCCTTTCATGGCCTTAACCGGCCTTTATAAGCCTTTTAAAGAAGTTGCCCCTCGCCCCATGTTCCTTAGCAAAATGTCAAGGCCAAACCGTGCCCAAAAGAAAAAAGCGAAAAATTTTGGCGGGGAAGTTTGCAGAATGAGAAAAAAAACATAAATTTGCGATGTGTAACATCTCAAAAGGGGCGTCGCGACGCCCCGAGGCGGCCAAGGCCGCCTGACCCCAACAGAGTTTCCATAATCATCACCATCGGGGACGCCGCATTGCTCTCGGCAGCTCCGGAAGCCTAAAAACAAAACGCGGACACCGGTGACCGGTGACCCCGCATACCGATAAGCAAATCATTATTATTCACAGTAAAAATAATTCAATCAGTATGAAGAAATTTTACACATTGCTCTCTGTAGCCCTGTTTGCAGCAGGGTCTCTCTCTGCAGCTTCTCTGAAAACAGCCGTAACTGCAACCGCTACAACCAATGCTCCCGATGCAGAAACCGCCCTTGAAATTGCTTTAACCACCGCTGGTAAAACCGGCCTGAAATCCGTAGCTCCGCGCATCAAGGATCCCAACGCAACCGAAAACTCCATGGCCGGAAATTACGTTGTTTTTGCAACTGGAGACGGAGACTTGAGCGATAACGCAACCGAAGACACACGCACTTTCAAGACTGCTGGAAGCGTGTCGATTCTCGAAAATGGCAAGGACTCTAATGGCAACGATGCTTTCATCCTGAGAGGTCTGTTCGGAGCCGACAGAGACATCAACGCCTCTATCACAGAATCAACTCCGACAGCTGACGGAACGTTGTATACCCTTGAAATCCCTGCAAACACCACTCTCTTTGAAGAAAACGGAAACATTTTCACCCTCTGCCTCTACGGCAACTTGAGCGATGACGGCAAAGAATACGTCTTCACAGGCTCTCCGTTCAAAATGTTGTATAATCCCAAAAACAACCTCCTGTTTTTCTATTACACGAGAGGCGGAGCATTCGTAGGCTATGAAAAAAATAAAGGTTTTTACGGCAACGTTTACTATTCCCCTGAATTCGATCCCGCGAATGCAGTGATGAAGAGCGAGGCTTTGGTTGATCCAGAGACTAATACATACGCAGAAAAGACCTACTACCTGATTATGGGTATCTCCGAACAAGACAATATTCTTCTCTACAACATGGCCGGTGCATCTGAACTGGTTGAACTTGAGGCTGATCACAACAATAAAACCGCTGTAGCAAAGAACCAGGTTTACCAGAATCTGACTACGCAAACCGCAACAATTCCGTTCTACATCAAGACTGCAATCGACGCAAATACAAACGAGGTAACAGCAACTATCGGTGCAGACCCCGCAACCAATCAGACAACACTCACATTCGGCAACTGGGGTGCCTATGGCGTAATTGAAGGCTCTAACTACTATGCAGTAGAATGCAAGAGTTCTGTCATCACCTTCGATAACAACATCTATGGAGAACCGGTAGTTGGCGGTTTGGCCGATGTAATCGCCGACAGCGACGCTAACGCTCCTGTTGAATACTACAACCTCCAGGGCATCCGCATAGCCAACCCTGAAGCAGGTCAGCTCCTGATCAAACGCCAGGGCAAGACCGTCAGCAAAATCGTTGTTCGCTAATCCGAATCCCGCAACATAAAAACACAAAAGGCGAGGCAGCCCCAGGGCCGCCCCGCCTTTTGATTATAATATCTCCAACCCAAATATCCACCCAACCATGCTAAAGCTCCTGAAACATATAACCGCGCCCATACTGGTAACCGCGCCCATACTGGCTATAACAGTTATGTGTGCTATCGCCCCTATGGCTTCCGCCGACGAGTGGGGAGAACCCATGTCGGCGCAATTCTCCGACGGATGGATAACGCCATATTTCGGCAAAGAGGGGAAATGGTCGGTTGAAGTGAGAAAAAGCGTGGATGGTGAACGCTACCTCATTACCGACCCATATCACCAACCGGGGTTCACCGCCCTGTTTCCCGACGGAACACCAAACACAGAGGAACCCCACGACATAATCATCGACAGTTCAGACCCGATGTATGTGACCATGGAACTGACAGAGCTGTTCACATTCAAACCCGGCCACTACGCCGGCAACGCCCCGCAGACCATCTGGGCCCAGACCCGGGCCACTTATCTCGAAGCAGCCTCGGGATATGACCGCTACACCCTCATCGACGCCGGTCTCAACAGCACATTCACTGACGGTATGATAACCCTCAGCTCATGTGCCGTGGGCTTCTCCGCCGACCAATACCAATGCGGCTCCACCCTTGCCACCGACGGCAGATTTCACAACACCGTAATCACATTCGCCACCACCGGCATCACTTCCACTACGGTCGGCAACGCCACCGCCACTCCCGAATATTTCACCCTCACCGGCCAACCCGTAGCCCACCCGCTCCCCGGCTCACTCCTGTTGATGCGCCAAGGCAACACCGTCGCCAAAACCATCATCCGTTAACCCCTATAACGGCTATAATAGCTGTAATGGCTTTTTTAGCCGTTATGGCCTTTATAGCACAAAAAAACGAGAAGCTGCCTCACGGTAGTTTCTCGCTAAATAATAAACCAATCATTATCACATTTCTTGCAATGGAAAAAGTAATTTTGCTATGTACTATTAAAACACGCCCTGCTTGGAATGGTTCAGCCGCGATGAAATTTTTTTGAAAAATTTTTTCATCCCATTTTTCATGCCCCGAGCTTCATAGTTTTAGCCCCCGAAATTTGCCCGGCACGGTTTTAGGCATTATTTTTGTAATGCCATTTATGCAGCAGGCGGATGCACCCCGGCGCATCCCTACGGGGCGAAAGCCGTTACAATCTTTTAACCCGGCGGTGCCCGATTTTGGCACACCCGCGCATTAACTTTGCATCAGAAAACAAAAACAAACTCTGAAAATAAAAAAACGATATAAGAATATGGAAAAACCTAAAAGCAAGAAAACCACTATAAAGAAACCCGACAAAAACGTCGACCCCAAGGTGGCAAAAGCCAACGCGCTGAGCAACGCGCTGAGCCAGATTGAAAAGAACTATGGCCGCGGAGCCATAATGAAACTCGGCGAAGAAGCCGTTGAGAAAGTAGAGGTTATCCCCTCAGGATCAATCGGGCTCAACTACGCCCTCGGAGTGGGAGGGTATCCGCGCGGGCGAATAATCGAGATTTTCGGCCCGGAATCATCAGGTAAGACAACCCTTGCTCTCCACGCCATAGCCGAAGCACAGAAACGCGGGGGCATAGCCGCCATGATTGATGCCGAACACGCTTTCGACCGCTTCTATGCCGAAAAGCTGGGCATCGATGTCAACAACCTGCTCATTGCCCAGCCCGACAATGGCGAACAGGCTCTCGAAATAGCCGAACAGCTAATCCGCTCGTCGGCCATCGACATCCTTGTGGTCGACTCAGTTGCAGCCCTCACCCCCAAAAGCGAAATCGAAGGGGATATGGGCGACCGCAACGTCGGCCTCCAGGCGCGCCTGATGTCGCAGGCAATGCGCAAGCTCACCGGAACGATTTCGCGCACCAACACCGTGTGTATATTCATCAACCAGCTGCGCGAGAAAATCGGTGTGATGTTCGGCCCGGCCGAGACCACCACCGGCGGAAACGCCCTGAAATTCTACGCATCGGTGCGCATCGACATACGACCGGGCACAGCCATCAAAGACGGCGACAACGTTTTCGGCAAACACACCAAAGTGAAAGTTGTGAAAAACAAAGTGGCGCCACCCTTCAAACGCTGCGAGTTCGACATAATGTTTGGCGAAGGCATCTCAAAATCGGGCGAAATCATCGACCTCGGTGTAGACCTCGACATAATCAAGAAAAGCGGATCATGGTTCAGCTACAACGGCACAAAAATCGCCCAGGGACGCGACGCCGCAAAGGCTGTGATGCTCGACAACCCCGAACTGGCCGAAGAAATCGAAGCCCTCATAATGGAGAAACTCACCGAAAACGGAGGTCTGCCCGCAACCGACAAAAAGAAGAAAAAAGGGAAAGGGTCTGACGACGATGACGACAAAAACGACAACGCCACCGAACCCGAAGCCGAAGAGAAAACCTCCGACGACGATATGGACTTCGATTCAGACCTCGACGACGATGACGACGACTTCACCCTCGAAGACCTCTGACCACTCGAAGGATGCCTGAAATATTCCCCCAAAAAGATGAATCCACTCTCTTAAATCTTCAGATCTCTTAAATCTTCAGACATCCCATACTGATATGAAAGAAGCCCGGACTTTCACAAGCCCGGGCTTCTTCATATGAGGATGACATTACGGATAAATCCTCATACCAAATATATCTTCTGTATCATATTACCTATTCTGTATTGTATTAAGTAAGTCATCAAAATTATTACGCATATTATGAATCTTGAGACTTATTTATTCCATTCCTACAACATCAGAACCTCAGTTCCCCACATCAACCAGGCGCACAAATACTGCATCTGTAGTGCCAACCGCAGGCATCTTTGATGTCACAACGTCGCCATCCTTTTCACCGTCATGGTCAGCCCCATAAAGAGAACTGAAATCATCCTTATAGAAGATTCTCGTCTGATACGGCCCAAAACCGAAGCTCGTATAATTCAAATCCCAGGCATAAAACGGCCGCGGGGTGTCTTTCCCATCAACTATATTAGGCTCTTTTACGTCAATACGATATTCCACGTCATTCAGCCAATATAGCGCACCCAGCTGGTTCTTCATTGTATAGAGAGCCGGTGCATTCAGTTTTTGCACAGTTCCAAAATCCATTAATGCACTTCGGTTGGCATAGCGCAAAGTGCCTATCGGGTCATTATAATTCCCCTTTCTACGCCCATAACCGGTATTCCCTATAGGAAAGAACAACTGCTGGCCCGTGTTTACATTGCGCACAAACACACCACGCATCCCCTTCTTGTCTCCAGGTGCGGTATAGGTGTTTGATGTCGCATTTGACTGTTCGGGTTCCCTACACTCATCGCCATACATAACTCCATAGTAACGCTGATAAGTGTCGATCTTCTCGAAAAACTGGTTCCAGTCGTTAAAATCAGACACCCTTGTTGATTCGCTGCCCGTAAAGTCGCTACCAAAGCCCTTGTTTGACGAGCGCAACGCATTGAATGTGGTTGAACCCTCACTGCCGTCGGCCTCCCAGCATTTCAGTTGCTTGCCGGAGATATTGGCTTCAAAACCATAGCCAGGCCTGAGGTTGTTCGATGATTTCAAGCCTATGCTTGAGCCGAACATGAACATGGCGCCACCCTCGAGAGGATTAACCACATCGCCTCCAACACCGGCGTGGCGCACATTCCCCATATGCCACCGGACCGGCTTGCCATCTTTCGACGTCGTTCCCATATCAACCGTTCCATAACCCTGGCTGACAAGGATAACATGGTCGCATGTGTTGTCGTGATACGTCACATCTATCATGCCGAATCTCGGTGGCTCCGTAGAGCCGATGGTTGAAACCGGCCTGTAATAGAACTCGATTTCAGACAATGTCGACCCCTCTACAACCTTGCCCCAAGAGCCGCTCTCACTGTCGCGGATCTGAACCCAATCGCCATCAGTCACCTTAGCCCTCCATGGCCCCTTCGACTGTATGGGCTCAAAGAGTTCCGCCGATTCGGGTGAGGAACTCGTGTCATAGAGAATCACATGGAACTCATCCATATTCCCTGCGCTTCGCCATATACCTTTAGGATTAACCAGGCGCTTGACCTGTATGACATCTATAATCGTATCAATCGTTGCAGTAGAATTTGTAAACGATGCTGTTACTTTCAGTTTAGCCGTACGCGTACGGCCCACATAGAAGTTATTTCCCGATAACCCGTTATCAACATTCTCCGAAGCGCCTCTGACACCGCGAATCGAAAGAGGACGGGTGTAGACCGGAATCACTCCATCCATAAGGTCGCACTTATATTCTTCGTCGAAGATTTCCGTGAAATTCGCTTTATAGTCATTTTTCTGGGTCACAACGTCTTTGGTCTGCACGGTTGTAACACGTTTGTCCCATTTTTTCAGAGTCAGGAAGCCATGGGTCAGATTGGTATTAGCCCAATGCTCAGCATGGTAACGATCGCCGCTGAACGGATGTGGCGGCAACCCTTTCTCCACATCATAGTCATATTCCCACGGATTGCGTATAATCTCGGCCTTGACTTCCGCCACATCACCCACAATGTTCTTGTCAAAATAAACTTTCACCGGGATATCGGTCGAGCGGTTATAGAGGTAGGAGATATAGACATCGTGGGTCACAATTTGCGGCGGGTTCGGCTTGTAGCCGAACTCGATATGCCAGTCGGGGTCGTTGGCGTCGTTGTTAAACACCAGCGTGAGTTTATAGTGGGTGTTGCGGGTGGCATTGAAATCGTCTGTCACATTCTGCCCCAGCATGAACCGGTAGGTTATGTTGCCATAAGAAGGATTGTTCTTTGAGTTGTTAACATAATAGCCCTTGACCTCGACATATGTGCCGTAGGGCTTGTTGTCTTTCTTTTCGAAATTCTGATACTGGTGTTTATTCGGATCCTTGCCCTGGAGATTCTCGTAGAAAAACAGAGCCTTATCGGTGTTTTTATGGCTTCCGTAGGTGTTGGAGCCACGCCCCTTGGCCAGACACGGCCATTCCTCATAATCAGCCTCTTCTGAATAGAGCATTGTCTCCCCTTCGGCAGTGATTTCACCGGCTTTGGCAGGCGTATTGCCGTTGACCAGCTGACACGACACAGGAATGTCGCGTATCTGCACCGATTTCAGATAGATATAAACATTCTCGTTTAGGTTTTTTGCATCGAAAGCTACCGTGACTTTCGACGCCAGGCGTTTAGCCCACGAATAAAGCGAAACAGCGCTTTTATTGATTGTCACTGTCTTCACCTCGTTGTTGAGCGTCTGCGACAAGTCGGTGTGGAAATATCCCGACATCTGGCAATTCTCGCTGACCGTGCTGCTCCAGGTGAACGGTATTTTTTTCAGACCCTCCTCAGTCTGTATCGCGTCATGCTGCGTGGCATAGAGGTCGCCGCAGTTCACCACCGAATAAACCCGGTATTTCCCGAAGCTCACCTGTGCTTTCAGGTTGCGGGTGCATTCGGTATACTCCTCCGTCTCCGAGCCCTCCCGCTTTATCTGTTCAGTCTTAGGGCTGTCGAAATAGAACTGGTAGGCCAATTTGCCGTCAGTCTTATAAAACGCCACAAAAATATTGTTTATCGACCCTATAGCCTCCCCCTCGGCACGGCTCTTGCCAAGCTCGGCATCGGTCTGCGGCATCGATGTTATGTCGAAACTGACCATGGCCGTGCCCTCCCCTATCTCCTCATCATCCATGAGAGGCTCGTCGAGACACGACACAAACCCTGCGGCCAGCCACAGGGATGTCATTATATATATTATTTTATGTCTGATCGGATTCAATGACATAGTTTCATTAATTTGCAGATGAGCATTACTGTCCGAAGCCCGGACGCAGTTCAACCTGGCCATACGGCTTCACTTGCACCTCCAGATTGAGATTCTGGTTCTCGGAAAGTTTGCTGACAACATACCGGTAGCAATAATTGCGCAATATGTCGAAAACAGGCTGGCCGGGCTCGTTGTAAAGTTTAAAATCTATGAATTCGGGCTTGTCGGGCGATGAATTGAAGCTGTCCTTGAACACCACCTTTATGCGGGCGACCTGCGCACCAGAGCCGGTATTGGAATATTCAGGCACATACACAACCCATTTCCGCTCGTCAACCTTAACGAAATCGAGATTTGCACCCGGTTCCACCTTCTCTGGAATCGACGGCGCGGCAACATAATCATCATAGTTGCCATGCACATATCCACCTTCCTCAAGCACACCGGCAGGAGCACAAAGACCCGACCGGTTATAACGGGTAAGCTGCAAAGTGGAGAATTCCCAGTTATATCCTTCCGACTGCTTCAGTTCCACTTCGATTTTAGCCATGGCGCGGAGCAGGTGCACCGTGCCGAGATCCACGCACTTATCGGCAACAAGACTCGCTGTGCAATCCTTCACACCGTAAAGCGGAATAAGGTTTGAGGCCGACAACACCGGAGAAGAGTAATCATATGAGGCATTCCACAAGGCTTCTATCCCCTTTGATAGGTCGGGATAGGTTGGCCAGTTTGCCATGACAACCACTTTGAACGGAGACGGCCACACCTGGTCAGACTGCACAGTGGCCACCACATGATAAGTTTTAGAACCGGGCACAGAGGCATAGGCCACAATGTCGAAATCCGTAAGCTCGCAGACAAACCGCCCCTCCCCGTCAAGAACCGCTATATGCAGACTCCGGCCGTCAAGGTCAATATGGTTTTCCCAGCCATAGCCCGCCTCATAATCCCCTTCGGGGGTGGCGCGCCCAACGGGGGAACCACTGTCGCTTACAGTTATGAAAAAACCGGCCTGATACTCTGCCACTTCCACCGGAGCGCCGGGTTTCACCGGCATCGGCGGCATGTCATCGCCTTTGCCGGAACTACATCCCGCCATAACCGCAACCAACATGGCTGCGGCGAAAGCCGGAATTATCCGGCTCATAATATGGAGGTACCTGTCAATCATCAGATAATATTTTTCAAATGTCGGGGTTGTTTAAAACAACATGCCAGTCTTCGATATAGATGTCTGTAACGGCCCAGTCTTTGTTCTCGTCGAGGAAGAATGTGAAATTATACTCATCCTGATAGTCGAGATACTGCTGGTTGGTCAGGTCGCCATAATAACTGCGCTTGAACATCAGCGCCAGATCTATGAGCGGAGCCGAGAACACGTTTTTACCCGTGTCTTTCCGTGTTATGTCGAGGCGCACATCCTCCCCCTCAACCAGCCGCCCCATCGTCAGGTCGGCAATCAAGGCCGAATAGACTCCCGGGGAGCCATATTGACCGGTTATGACAGCCGATCCCCCGCCAATCTCCCAGGCATGATAAACCACAGGTTCGTGTGGCAGAAGCTCGTTGTCATAATTCATCCGCCCGTTAGAGGTGGTGATTGTGAAATCAAACATCTTGTCATCTATCGGTGTTCCTGAAAGGTTCTGAAGCACAATCCTAACCGCATTTGTGTCTTTCACCAGAGGAAGTGTATAATAGTGGTATCCCTCTTCGTCGGGGAACACAACCGGATCGGTCAGATGGTGATAGAGCCGCTGAAGGTCACGTGTGGAATGGAACCCGCCAGGCGTTGTCTCACCACCGACCGGACGCCCCGCAAGAGCATGGTCGCCGATGAGCCTGCACGACAGTTCCTCAAGCCGCTCCGACCCTTCCACTCTGAATGAATGGTTGCCGTCAACAGCGCCGTCGCCGCACCACGCCAGCAAACGGTAGTTGCCGGGGGCAACCTTGCCGTCGAGCACTATCTCATAGCCGTCAGCTTTTAGACGCTCGCCGCTCTCGGTGTGGCGGTGCACAACACGCCCCTGCGAATCTATAACATATAGATTAACGGCATTCACCTCGTTGGCAAACGCATCGGCCCGCTTGAGGTTCTTGTCGTAGCGGAACTTCACACGGAACTTCGGCGCGCAATCCCCCTCATCCTCATAGATGAAACCGTTGCATGAAGCCACGGCGCAAGCGCATACAAGCGCCGCGGCAACATGCCTGGCTTTTATTAGGGTTCTGTGTAACGATTGTCTTAACATCATCTTTTGAGTATGTGAAGCTATATCAGCTTCCGGATTTCCAATGCGCGCAGGGCGGCAATCATTCGAGTGTCACACCCTGGCTGACAATTTTCCAGGAGAGGATGTTGATGCGTGCACCAACATAATACTTAGGTTCTTTGGGGGTTTCCGGAATCAGAGGCTCGGGATCAGGCCCGGTCTCACCCACCTTCTCAGGCACAAACACTCCATTACCCAGAGCCTTCACCTGGTTGATTGTGACAACATAACAGTGGTTACGCACAACACCGTATTGGGCGTCGACGATAGCGCTCTCGCTGGTTGACGGATTGTTGAGATGCTCAATTGCAATGGGATAATACATCGCTCCGTCGGTGTAGCATACTGCCTTGTTGTTGTCGGTAGCCCTGGCAAGCGCCGTATTTACAACGGCATTGTCGGCAAGGACGGCATCGGGATAAGTGACATGCCCTTCGTTCTCGACCGGATCGCCAAGCACATAAAGCGACACATCTTTCTTGACAGCGATTTTCACCGAACCTGTGCCATTGCCCGCAGCCACAACTTCAACCTCATCGGGTGAAATCTGGGTATATTCATACAACGGCTTGCCATCGGGATCCGTCGATGAAACTTTGCGGGTATAATATTGCAAGGTTGATTTCCGGGCGTTGAGCACATAAGTCACAAACTGCGATTTCAGGAACTTGATTCCTTGGTAGTCAACCAGCTCAACAGCGTTACCATCTTTGTCGCAAACCGTTGCCTTCAACAACACCGAAGTTGTGTTGGCCGGCACAACAGCTCCGTCCTGACCGATATTCTCGGCCTCGTTAGTGCTTTCATTGCAATAAGCCACCCCGGTGTTGAATTCATTTTTAAGGTCTTCATATGTAACATAGTCGAATGTCTCCCTCAACTGGGCGCCGCTCAGACCGTAGTTATACGATTTGCCCCAATAGCTGCGGTGGAGCGCACCCTGGTTCCAGGTGTTCCAGCCGTCCACAGACATAGAAGCCGTAAAGCCCTCCAGGCTCTTCATAAGCGCGGTTTTCTTTGAGGTCGAGTTAAGCCCCCATTTACCGAATGCCACATATAGGTCGGTAGCGGCCTCGCCGCTTTCACCAGGATTCGTCTCACCGGCCACCGTCATCGGCACCTTATAAATAGTGCGGCCGTCAGTAAGGGTTGTGCCGCCGGTCAGGTTGAGGTTCACCTGCACCTTCACCGCCAGACGCTCAACATACACCTCGACACGGTTATCTTCCGAAAGGTTATCTTTAGTGGGAGCTTCCTTGAGGAAGTTCTTCTCCTGTAGTTTCGTTGCGAAATAATAAGTGTCGTCGTGATAATCGGATACACCGAAATAGCTGGTGGTAGTCATAATGAAATTATCACCTTCACGACACGAAGCTATAACCTTGTCGCGCATATCGGCCAGAGTGTTGCCATATTCAAAACCGTCAGGGCGGTTCAACACCGTCACCATATAGGCCGAGTGGTTAGCCCCCACCCCGGTAAGCACAACAGTCTGGCTGCCGAAATACTCAACATTTTCCTTATCACCGGGATTGACGTTCCCGTCACCCTCCCAGATATTAGCCTCTGTAACGAAATTCCCTTCAGCGTCATAGAAGTAGAAATAGGCATTGGTCACATCCTGCTCGTCCACCCCATATGAGAAACCGGCATCCTCTCCTTTACTGATTGTGTTGGCGTCTTTGATATCAATTGCAAGATAAGCCACGTCATCAGCCGAAAACGGTGGTACAGGCTCATTACCATTGCCGGAAACCGGCTCTTCGCTTGAACAGGATGCGAGTGCCACTGCGCATATTCCTGTAAGCAAGACTTTCGTCAATGTGTTCTTTTTCATTGTGTATGGATTTTATTCATTGTTTCAGTAAACTTCTCCCCGACTTCTTCCTCCCGACTTACGGCTCACGGTTTAAATCTTCCGCCTTCTTCCCTCTCTCCACCGACAACGTAACCACATGATGATCACGTATAGAATTGATATTGTCGATATAGCGAGATGCCGCCTCAATACCAACTGCCCGGGCTTTTTCAAACAGACCGAGGGCAGCATCGTAGTCGCCACGCCGGGCGGCAAGCACCCCGCGGGCGAAATCAGCTTCAGGCGTGCGGCCCGATTTCAGCAACCGGCTCTGTGCAAGATCATAGTCGCCACGCTGCATGGCGATATTAGCAGCATTGAGATTGGCCACGTTATCTTCGGGATATATCTCAACAGCCTTCTCAAACACCTCGAAATATTCCGGAGAGCCCTCAACCAAACTATTGGCCAACGTATAGAAATCAACCAACCGCAGACGCGAAGGGTCAGTGCGGAACACACGCCGCACCTCTTCAATGTCTGTGTAGACACGGATATTATACGTAACCGTGTAATCGGAATGACGCAGCCATGGATATATCTGCTTGAGCATCACTGCATAATCTTTCGGATAACGCTTGCGTATGGTCGCATCCTTAACATCGGGATCTATAGGGCTGTCAATAATCTCCAGAATCTCAGGCCGGTGGGTTATATTGAAATCAAGCGAGTCTTTCACATAGTTCCGCAACCCATCCCAGTCTTCAGGTTCATAAGAAGTTGTCACAACACTATCGTGGAAATGATATAAGTCGCGCACATAACGGCTTAATGTCGCCGTACGCCCTTGCGCCAGGCGCATATTGTTTGAATAGCTCCCTTCAGGCGAAGCAAATCCTTTGATATGCACCCGGGTGATAGTGGCGTCGGAATCGCGGCGCACATAATCTATCGAGCGGATGATCTTATCAAGTTCCCGGCGGTTTTTCATATAATCGGGGCGCAATTCGGTGCGGTTAACAACAAACGACACGAATGCCCTCCCGTCAAGCTGCTTTACAACAGGCCCGGCATCGGCCGGACGGCTATACACGAACTCCGCAATCATCGCCGGGCGCGAAGTGTTGATACGCGCCATCTCAACGTTGCCATTGCGGCTCGGCCCCGGCACCCTCAGAGGATTGTCGCAGCATGAAGCGGCTTCGATGCGCATCTCAACGGTGCTGCTACCCATCCAAGGCTGAAAATCAACAACATGGCTGCAAATCGCATGGCCGGCGCGCCCCGCAGGATAAATCGAGGCTATTTCCTCCTCATCGTCATTGCGTAGATGATAATAGTAGCGGTTGCGGCCAGCCACCACCAACGGCGGAAGCAACAGACTGTCTGTCCCCTCCTCGCTGATAATCATGGGAGTGAAAACAACCTCGCGGTCTTTGCCGGGTGTGATGGCATCGAGGTCGAGGTCTATGTCGATACTAACAGTCGAGGCCGGTTCGTCAACAGTCACCGAAAGGTCGTAGACTTTCAGCACCGAGGCATCCGTTTTGGCGCCAAGGGCGGCAACCGGCACCGCCACCAAGCCACATAGCAATATATTGGTCAGTAGTTTCATGAAAGATTTCCGTTGACAAAGAAACTGGTTAGAAGAGATAGATAAAACTGAGCTGTGCCTTGGTAAGGCCGGCATAATTGTGCGGCACTCCGGTGCGCACCTTGCGCCCGCAGTTCTCACACAGATAAACATCTGAACGGGTGTAAATCCAACCTATGCCAATTTCAGCCTCGAAGTTCCAGTGACGGCTCAGAATCCAGCTGTAGCCATAAGCCAAACCGGCTCCGGCCATCCACCCCTGGTAACGGTGGTCTTTCAAAACCGAAAAGTCTGTGCCGAGAAATTTAAACGGCATGTCGATATTGCCGAAATTATACTGGCCGCCGATAAGATGCGCACCCACAAAATGTCCAGAAAAACGCTGGCAGAACCAATAGCGCACCTCCGGCTGAGCCATCCACTGCTTCCAACGGTGGCCGTCAACCGCCCAGGCATTCAGAGAGGCATTCAGCTCGAATGTCCATTTGGGCGCCATGGCTGCCTCCACCCCTAATGTGGGGGTCAGCAATGCGTCATAAAGAATATTTGTCTTCACCGCCACCTTTTGGCCGGACATGGCAACAGGCAACAGCAACAGACACAGCATAATCAACTTTTTCATATGCGGTTGTTAGTTATTCCGGTAGCATTAAAACACAAAAACGCATCCTCCGGGGAAATGGAGACTGCGTTATGTCGTAAGAAGAATATAATATATTGAATATAAATGATTTACCCCCCCCCTATTTAAATAAAGGGCGGATATATTCATTTCATTTGCGCTGTGTGCAGTTTTCATTGTAAAAAAATCCAGTTCCAATAAAATTCGGACTGACTACAAAATTACAACTAATTTCCTAAACAACCACAAAAAGAGGCCGATTTATCTACAAAAATTTTTCTTAGGGAGTGTCCGGATTTAAAAAGTCGTCTTGACTTTTTCTTCAAAAGGATTTTTGAGCTGTTTTTAGGCCATTTTGAATCCGAGGGAACAATGCGGGAATCGTGACCGAAGAAACTTGTGAAAAACGCCCAAAAAGGCCTCATGATATATTATAAATAAGTCACTATCACCCCCATTAATCGTTAACGTGTTAAATCCAAACACACTCTTAACAATGCATATCATCAAATAGCGCCTTTCAGCCAAAAAGCCAAGCATCCTGATCTCCTGCCGCCGTTTACTCATCCAGCAGATCGGGGCGCAACCTACGTGTGCGTTCCAGAGCCTGCTCATGCCGCCAAGCCGCGATATTGGCCTCATGACCCGACAAAAGAATCTCAGGCACACGCCATCCGTTATATTCGGCCGGCCGCGTGTAATCAGGCGCCGACAACAGACTGTCCTGAAACGAATCGGAAAGGGCGCTCTGCTCATCCCCCAGAACTCCGGGAATTAGCCTCACCAATGCGTCTGAAATAATAATTGCAGGCATCTCACCGCCGGTCAGAACATAATCGCCCACAGAAATTTCCTTGGTCACCAGATGCTCACGCACACGGTAGTCAACCCCCTTATAGTGCCCGCAAAGAATAATGATATTGTTGAGCAACGACATACGGTTGGCCATCGGCTGGTCGAAACGCTCCCCGTCGGGCGATGTGAAAATAACCTCGTCATAATCGCGCTCAGCCTTCAGCGCCGAAATACAACGGTCGATAGGCTCTACCTGCATAACCATCCCCGCCTCCCCTCCAAACGGATAGTCATCGACCTTCCGGTGCTTGTTGGTTGAATAATCGCGCAGATTATGCACATGAAACTCCGCAAGCCCCTTTTTCCGGGCACGCTGCAATATCGAACAGCCCAATGGCGATTCAAACATCTCGGGCAACACCGTTATTATATCAATCCTCATATTATCTCAATCCTTATTTTTCACAACCACCCCATCCCCCTTAAAACTAAAAAACCGCCATCCTCCGACTTTCCACTTACGGCTTACGGCTTCTTACTCCCTCATCAACCTATCCTGATGCAGAATCTGCAAAGCAAGAAAATTGCGCCATATATTCCCGCCCAGCGAACATCCGGCAATACCGTCGGCTCCCCAAGCCCCGAAATCAGCCAGCATCACAGGATGCTCGATAATCCTGTTCCACACCCATAGCTCACCAACAGCCTCGCACACCCCATTCGTATGCCATACCAAAAGCACCGACTGGCGGCATTCCCCCGCATCATCCTTCCGTTCAGGGTGAAGATGCTCATACACCCGCCGCTCATGGGTCAGCCCAGGATAAAGACGCTCCATATCATCAACAGCCATCTCCTCCAGATCGCGGGCAAGAGTAGCATGAAGATGAGGGAAAAGCGACAGCACCATCTTTTCAGTGTCGACCAGCAGCTTGTGGACTTTCCGCGCCATAGCCACCATATGAGCCGGATTACACTGGTTCTGCTCAACCGCCTGCTGCCATGCCCACGCCGCCACATGAGGCGAAGATGTGCTGTTATCGGGCAAATCAGGCCTCAAGCCGTTCATAATCGTGAACACTCCGAAACCGGGAGCGATATCATAACGCAGCAACTGGCCACGAAGCCACACATCAAGGCTGCCTACAATCTCAACCTCCGTTCCCGAAGCATCAAGCCGAACCACTGCGCCACGTTTGCCCGGGGTCAGCAACTCAGAACCCACCGGCAGAAACATCGGCGCCGACACCCTGCGGAGCGAAAAATCCTCGCTCAGGCGCGGCTCAATGAAACGCTTTATTTCCGTCAGCGCAATCTCAGCGGTTTCCCGCAGCAACCGTGGTTTGAAACCCATAATCTTCCTTAATCCTATTTTGGCTATAACGGCTATAACAGCCTTTTTCTTTAATCTTTTACTCCTCTGATTCTAAAATTTCACTCCGACACCGACAAGCCCTGTAATCCCCTGCGATGGCACAAAGGGCATCAACAGGCTGCGGCAATTGAGCAGGTTTTCTCCCCGCGCAAAAACGGTGAAAGCATCACTGATGCGGTATGCCAGCCCCACATTGAGCCGGTTCTCATCTTTCAGGTTACACCACATCTCCCCATCAGCCCCTACCATCGGCATACGGCGGCGCATACGGAGTTCATACGACAAATCGATGCTAAACGGGGCAACCGGACGGACTGTAACCGCCGCCGACACCACATGGCGTGCGCGGTCGCGCCATTCCATCCACCCTTGCTTGTCATCCTCTCCGATCACTCCGGAATAACCGGCACGGAGCGAAACAACACTACGGTAGTTCCACGTTGCCTCTGCCGACAATTTCCATCCGCGAAGGTCATGCCCCACAAACACCACCCGGTCATCAACCGCCTCAGGCATCAGCCACCGGTTGGCCATCCCATATGAAGCCTTAACTATCAGGGCAGCCCCCTTCACCGGCCCTAAGCGCAACCCGATGTCACCCTTTACAGGCAAACCCGAAGTCGGGTAGGTGGCCACAGGAGAAATAAACGGTGTGATTTCAAACAGGCTACGGAGCGTATTGACCTTCTCCCCCCCTTCCACACGGATCCATGCGCCGAATCCCGATGCCGGATTCACTCCAAAAAGCACATCGGGAGCTATATGAAGCACTTTCCCTGAATTCAGCGCAAATCCGAGTTTTACACCCGCTTTAAGATTGACAATACCCTCTATGCACCGGAAATACGGGGTTATCGACAACACTCCGGGAGTAGTGGTGCCCCAACCTCCGGTGTTATGGGCGATATCAGCACTGAAATCAGCCCCGAATGAACTGCCTTCGCCCAATGAACCTCCTGAAAAAAGCCATTTTTCAAAACCGAGACTAAGATTGAACGTGCGTTCACCTGCAGGCTTCACTTTGGTCTGCACCGGGGCATCGGCATTCTCATAAGCCATGATGCCATGGCCGAAATCCATCAATCCGAAACGCGCCTCGGCATGATACGCCACCCCGTAGCGGCCCGACTTTTCCCACCCGGCAGCCAGATCCCACGCAAATGTATTCTGACGATTGGAAACCTGAGGCATTCCTCCCAGGCTCTCCGCTATCGCCGCATCAGGGCGCGTGAAATAGTTGTATGTCAACGATGTCGAGGCGCTCAACGTGCCTGTCTCGCCGAAACTATGGCTGAAATCAATCCCTGCCGACGCCGCAAAACGGCGCATACGCATCTTTTCGGCCTCATCAACCGGGCGGCATTTATAATCGGTGTTGTCAGCTTCTCCCCAGATATTGAGCCGTGTTGATTCTGACTGCACTGCGGCATATCCGGCCGACAGCGACCCGTTTGCAAGGGGGAAATATCCCACATCGGCATACCCTCGGTAAGGGGTCTGCGGGATAGCCCTGCCGGTCGAAGCCGGTTCGAGGGTGTCAAGAAGCGGATTGATGTCGGCCATCTCAGTCAGCTCGCTGAACGACAGTGTGGCCGGCGACTGGCGAAACGTCAAAGTGCGCGGATAGAGGTTCAGCCGCGAAGCCGCCCTCACCTCAGGCACTATTTCCCTCTCCACCGTTATCTCTTTCTGCAAGGATTCCTGGCCATACATGCCGGAAATCGCCGACACCGCCATGCACCCCCCTGCCAATATCCTGATATTCTTCATTGTCATAATCATGCCCTCCATTATTGCAAGCGCTCGTCAATCATTCTGAATATATCACTCTCAGTCCCCGGATAATTCTGGCGTAATGAGCGTAGATATTCGTCTGCCTCGAAATCACTCCCCTGCGAGCGGAGTATATCGCTCAAAAGAATGAATCCGCGGGCGAGCCAGTAATCGTGCGGAGGATTGGCGTCAATCAATGCGTTCACCTCGCTCAACGCCTCCTTCGCCTGTTGATGGTCGAAATGATACTGCGCCAGATAATACGCACTCTTGGCTCCGTTTAATTCCTCAGGATTCGAAGCAAGCTCGCGCCAAATGGTAGCAGATTCATCCCCACGCCCAAGATCGTAAAGCGCCATAGCCTTCACAAAAGCGGTTGCTTCTTTGCCCGAAGCCCCCAGGGTCGAAGAGCCGAGCAGTTTATCAGCCATCTCAACCACCCTGTCGTTGTCGGCCATATCACGGCTAACCTGCATTATCCCCATGCGCGCGGCATTGACAGTGGCTGCATCCGATGCCTTGGCCTCAAGCTCCGTATAGCTCTCGAGAGCCTGACGCCCCATACCGAGTTTCATCTCGGCATCAGCCTTGATGGCCAGCGCCTCCACGGCGCTCGGACTGTCGGGATACTTACCCACAACCTCCGAAGCATGTTTCAAGGCATCTGCATACCGCTCCCCCTCCATAGCCTTCTCTGCACTTTGCAATGTCAGCTCTGCCAACTCGGCGGTTTCAGGCCGGGGTGCTTCTGGCACACGGTCTATAAATTCGACATACCGGTCAACCTCCCCACGGTCGGCATAAACCTGTTTCAAATCGTCGGCTGCCACACGGGCTTCTTCCGACGACGGATAATCTGTGATAACCTTCTTGTAATGCTCGATAGCCATTGTCGGATTGCCCGCATTGAGATAGGTGATGCCGAGAAGCAGCCGCCCCTTGCGCCCTTGCGCCGATGACGGATAACGCGAAGCCAGCATCGTGTAGGTCTCTATGGCACGGCCTTCATCGTTCATCTCCCCGTAACTCTCCCCCATCTCCAAAAGTGCCGTCGGTATGAGCGCCGACGACGGGAACTCCTCAATCATACGGCTCAGCGTCTCCACCTTACCTGCGTAATCGCGGCGCAAACCTTTCATAAGTCCCTGCTGGAACACGGGATAATCGCCAGCGCCGGGGTCTATAGAATAGGCTTTGCCGTAGTTATCGGCAGCCTTGGAGAAATCCGAAGCATAATAATAACAGTCGGCCAGCCGGTTATAGGCATCGGCGATGAGATGGGAATTTTTCTTGTCGGGGGTATCCGAGATGAACCGGCTGAAGTCTGACAAGGCCGCCCCGAACTGCTTGCGGGCAAAACGCGCATACCCAAGATCGTAATATGCCAACGCACGGTTTGCATCCGTCCCCTGCCCGCTGCGCAGGTAGCTGTTATAGGCACTTATCGCCCCATCATAGTCGCCAAGCTCATAAAGGCACTCACCGCTCCAAAGCGTGGCCTCGGCAGCAACAGCCCGGTCGAAGCGACCCATTCCGGCAGCCACCTTCAGATAGCCGAGCGCCCCCTTCGGGTCTCCTCCCTGCAGACGCCGGGTCCCAAGCCCGTAAAGCACCTTCTGCTTTGCCGCCAACACGCTGTCTGACGGACGCGCCACCTTTTCTATTGCCGCCAATGCCGCCTGATAGTTGTTATCGGTCATATAGCCGCTCACAAGATAATCGGCCACCATCTGGGTGTGGCGCGAATCGGGATAACGTTTCAGGAAATCCTCAAACATCGCCACAGAACTGCCGAATGGCACCCGCCCCCCCTGCATCCGTGCAACAGCAAGATTATAGAATGCCGTTTCCTGCGTCTGCGCATCATGGGTCATGCGGGCGGCCTTTTCAAGTGCAAGTGTTGCGGCATTGCTGTTGTCGAGCTTCAGATAAGCCTGTCCCATATAGAGGCACGCGCTCTGCCCCATGGAGGAATCATCCGACGACACAGGCGTCAACCGTTCCACGGCGTGTTGCCACCGTTTATTCTTGTAATCATCAACGCCAAGAATATAAAGCGCCGACGGCAATGGCTTTGAAACCATGGCCACATAGCGTGAAAGCTCCTTGACCGCCGTAGCTTCATCGCCCAGATGCCATGCCGATTCGCCATAAATCCGTCTCATCTCGGCCTCAAAACCTTCAGGGGCATCGCCGCCAGCCAAAAGCCCGCCCGACAAGCGCGAAGACTCGCGGTAGTCACCCTGCTCGAATGCCAGCTGGGCAAGATAATAACGGCTCATGGCAACCGGCAGCCCCTCGCCCGACACTTTCTCCAGCTGCTCCCTGGCGCGGGAGTAATCCCCTTTAGCATAAGCTATATATCCAAGATAGAACCGTGCCGCCATGGCATATTCATGGTTCGAGGCAAGGCGGTCGTAAATACGCTGCGCACGGTCATAGTCTGCGAATTTCAACAGACAATAAGCCATGCGGTATTCAAGGGCAGACGCCTCCGACGGGTTAAGCGCCCCACCGTCAACATAACGGTAAGCCTGCATCGCCTTGGCATATTCGCCGCTGTCGAACAGCATCGACCCGATATCCATTCTGACCTGTTCCCGCATCGCCGACGACGGATAATCACGCAGAAAGCGCTCCAGAAGCAGACCTGCATCAGCCCCGGGCAGACGCATCGCGGCAACAGCCTGCCGCAGACGTGCTGTCTCAGCCTCGTCTGTGCCTATTAATGCCTCGCTTTTAAGGGCATGTCGCAATTGGTCGGACGCCCCCTGGAAATTGGCATCCTCAATCATCAGCGAGCCACGCTCAATATACGAGGGCACTCCGGCACCCGTAACCTTTCCGGCAAAAGGAGCGTTCACAGCTCCGCAGTCAGCAGCCGAGCCGGCCTCTGCAGCTCCCCACACAACCGCTGCCAACGCTAATGCCCTGACAGCCATCCCCACCCCGCAAAATATCTTCATAAAACTCGTCCTTTCTATAAATTACCGCAAAGATACGAATAAGCGAGAGCAAAACCAAGTTCGCTTGAGTTTTGCCGTACATAAGCATCTCAGTCACCCTATCCAGGTTCCATTTCATCCGGTTCATATTAATCCTTTATCTGAAGCAAACCATCATGGAACCAACCACTCTATCCGCCGCCGATCATAATGATTTTTCATATGGTTTATTTAAAATTAAATTTCATCAATGTGTGTTTATTTTGACAAAATACGATTACTTTTGTGGCAACGATTTTACAATCGGCAATTTGGCAATGGCTATAATCATTCCGAAAAGTAGGATTGAAAAATACAACCTCATTATTGTAAAATCAGCCATCCTACACTATTGGCCCATTTTATCTATTGCATTATTTTGCAATGAATGTTTTCTAATTCAATATCCGGCCATACCCATTGTCAAGATGTCGTCCAAAAAATTCCGCTTATAATAAAAAACACCTTCCAACCGACATAATTCAACCTAAAATAAAATTCAACATTTAAGCTTTTAGTTATGAAGAAAACGATTGCGGCGGGAATCGCCATTATGATGACTCTGGCGGGAACAGGCCAAGATGCCATGGCCGGGGAACAGGCCAAAGGAGCACAGGTCATAGCCCACAGAGGGTACTGGGACACTCCCCTGGCAGTGCAAAATTCACGGGCTTCACTCAAAAACGCCCTGGAGCTGAAAGTCTACGGTTCTGAAACCGACGTTTGGCTAACCTCCGACGGGCAGCTCATGGCAAACCACGACATGACATTCAACGGAGTCTCAATAAAAGACGCCACCGCCGACGAATGCCGCGCACTTACACTCGCCAACGGCGAACAGATGCCATCGCTAATCGACTTCATCGAAATAATAAAAGCAAGCGACAGCCCCACAAAACTGATTATCGAAATCAAAGACCACGGCACAGACCGCCAAAACCAAGCAGCAGCCTCAGCTGCCGTAGCCGCCGTAAAAAGCGCAGGAGTGGCCGATAAAGTTGAATATATATCTTTCGCCCAGGCGGCATGTCTGCAAATCATCGCCGACGACCCCGAAGCGAAAGTGGCATATCTCACAGGAGGCATCGCTCCAGCAGCGCTAAAACAGCAAGGCTATACCGGCATCGACTACCACATGAACGAACTGCGCCAAAACCCGCAGTGGGTCAAGGAAGCCCACGACCTGGGCATGACCGTAAACGTATGGACAGCCACATCGCGCCCCGACATAAATGAAATGACCCGTCTTGGCGTCGACTTCGTGACTACGGACGCACCACTCACAGCCATCGAAATAAAAGCCGACACCGACGCCCGCGCAACTAGATAGCCCCGGATGCACATCCGCCGGACACAGACCCGCATCCGGAACATTGAGAGATTGTCTAAAAATTTTTTCAATGAGATTATCTGCTGATTTTTCAGGCTCTTTTGAAAAAAATATACAACCTCTGAGAATAACGATTAATCCCCCTCACACCCCACGGCACACCACCTTGTGTGTGCCGGCATCATATTCTTTCGATGTGGTCTCGCCGGGGATGGTGACCTCCGCCACCGCTCCGTCAGGAACCGTAAACTCCCAAATCCACCGGTCGCCGCTATATCTCCAATGGCTCTTTATCAGACCCACGGGAGAATTAAACTCAGCCTTCACAAAACCAAGGCGGCGGTCAGGCACCGGTTTCATCACAATCCGCTTGAAACCGGGAGCCGACACATCCGACGAGATTCCAGCCATGGTCTCCCACATCCATTCACAAACGCATCCGTAGGCATAGTGGTTGAAACTATTCATGCCTCGAGGCCCCATCCCGGTATCGAGCATATAGCTGTTCCACCTCTCCCATATGGTTGTGGCTCCATTGTCGATGGAATAGAGCCAGCTCGGGTTGTTTCGCTGGAAAAGAAGCTCGTAGGCTATGTCCGACATCCCGTTTTCCGTCAACACCGGCATCAGAATCGATGTGCCCAGGAAACCCGTCTGAAGGCAATTGCCATGATCGGCGAAATTCTTGCGCAGACGCGAAATCATGTTATCACGGGCTTCACCATCCACCAATCCTCCCCTGAGCGCAAACAGAGCCGGGGTCTGCATGGTGTTGAGTATCGCCGTGCGGAACGAACCGTCAGCGTTGAGGAATTGCCCCTGCAGATAACTGCGTGCCTCCGACGCCATATGCACATATTTGTCGGCATCGCGGCCTGTGGCCATGGCCATGTCGCGCATCATCTCGGCATTGCTCAGCCAATAACATGCACTCAGGTAGTTCCAGTAATCCTCGGCATCGGGGTCGAGGAATTCGCGCCCACCTTCTCGTTTCACATGTAACCCGCCACACGATTCAAGAGGCTCGTAGCTGAGCCAGTCAGCCCATTGAAAATTGCCGTTTTCGGCATCGAGCGCCCTGTGATTGTATTTCGTGGCGTTTATATGATCCATAAACCGCTCCATCGACTCCCAGCTATCGTCAACAACTTTCGTGTCGGCAAACTGCTTCCACACAACCCAAGGCACAATGATGCCGGCATCGGCCCAACCCAGGCGCGACATATCGGTGGGCATACACCCATACTGCGCCATCGGAGCCACACCAGGATAGCCCCCAGCTTCATTCTGGGTGTCGCGCACGTCGCGCAGCCATTTGTGGAAGAAATCAGCCGTATCTGCAAAAAACGAACCTGTTTCGGCAAATACCTGCGTATCGGCCATCCAGCCAAGGCGCTCGTTGCGCTGGGGACAGTCGGTCGGCACTGACAGATAGTTTGAAATCTGACCCCACACCGTGTTTGAAATCAACCTGTTAATCATTTCATTACCGGTGGTGAGTTTCCCGGTTTCCAGATTCTTGGCTATAGAAGTGACAGGCACCGATTTAACAGATTTGATGCTGACATCGCCATCTGCCGTCACCGACATGTAGCGGTAGCCGAAAAAAGTTGCACGCGGACGGAATGTAACATATCTCCCGCCGTTATCGGCAAACGTATAGTCAAGCCGGAAGGCTGTGTCGGGGGTGCGGAGATTAAGCCGGTGGGTACTGCCCTCGGGGCCGTCCATTCCACGGCTTTTCGCACCGTTACCGTCGTTGAGCAGTTCTGCAGGATAACAGCGGAGCGTTGTGCCCTCCTCTGCCGCGAACTCGAACTCCGGCACCGCCGAGCTGTTCTGCCCGAAGTCCACAACAAGTGTCTCCCCCGGCTTCAAAGCCATCTTCTGACCGGGCTTGAACTCACGCACCACCACCACCTTGCCGAAAGCATCCCCGCTGTTGCCGGTCACTCCGTTCCATATATATGCCTTGGTGAATCCCATGGCCAGATCGTCGCGGTGATACACCTCCGCACCCTCCGACGGCAATATCTCCCCCTTAAATTCCGTGTTCTTCTCAGGCTTCGACAGTCTGTCGGCCACAAGATAACCGGGTTGTTCACGGGCATCATAGACCTCTCCGTCGAAAATCGCAGCATGTTTCACCGGCCCGGCTATCCCCCCCTTCCAATCGTCAACGTTTGATCCAAGGCAAGCCTTGGTGCCATCATCGAAAGTCAACTCTATAACTCCACGGAAAGCTGTTTTCCGCCCTATCATGCCTTCATTCCCATGAGGGGTGATAATCTTATCGCCCCACCAACCGGGAGTGACCTGAACAGAAAAACGGTTGGAAGCCCCGGGATTGACATCCATGGCATCGGTCACATCATAGGTAAACGACCGCTTTGTTTTGCCATAATGGGTAAAGCCTGGTTTAAGCACCTCTTCACCGATTAGTTTCCCGTTGACATAAAGGTCATACACACCAAGTCCGGCAGTCATCCAGCAGGCACGTTTCACCTTCCTGTCATTCTTAACGTCGGCCACAAACCAGCTCGCACCATCTGCCGCCCGTGTGAAATCATCAATCCTCCCCTCGACCACCGGCGCGTCTGCAGCCGAAATCCATTCAGAACACGCCCATAAAGCATTGTCAAGAGCCGCAATACGCTTTCCGGCATTTGAAGCCAGGACACCGGAAGCCGACACCACTATACCGACAGCCACCGCCAAAATCTTTTTCATGATATAATACATATACTTTTTAAGACACAGCCCGACAGTAACGTCCAACCATGCGATTGGTTATTTATTGATTCCACATTAAGTACATGACAAAAATTTGAAAACATCGAATTTTGGGGTATAAGTCGGA
>ERZ777011.87-NODE-87-length-138592-cov-6.243747_pt1 | contig 138592 bp, 112 predicted proteins | sample MGYA00374964_ERZ777011 | MGnify/ENA primary metagenome ERZ777011 (study PRJEB29310, sample SAMD00008975) | mouse gut metagenome | study: EMG produced TPA metagenomics assembly of the Metagenome analysis of fecal microbiota from mouse which was promoted... | reverse complement strand
ATAAAATAACAACATTTTTGAACGAGCTGCGAAATCCTAAATGAAAGAGCCGTGGGCTGACGCTGAAAAAAGAAACCAGCCATTCGTTTATTACAAGATAATAGCTTACATTTGCATCTAAATGTATTATCTAAAATCTATAATTCCGATGAGTACACAAATTGGTAAAAGCCTGATTGCGCTTTTCTTTTTAGCCATGATCGTAACCGGTTGCAATACCAATACGAAGCAAACGGCCGATAATGATATCAAATTCGATTCTATCCGGGTGGATAGGACCTATCATCTGCTGGATAATCCTGATAATCCTAATTGTAACCTGCAATTAAACTTCACCTATCCTGCCAAATTTTCCGATAAAGAGATTCTGAAAAAGATACAGAACGACTTCGTCCTCTCCTATTTCGGCGAGAATTACGAGAACTTGTCTCCGGAAGAGGCAGCCGCCAAATACACGGAAGATTATCTGAACCACTATAAAGAGTTGGAAACCGATTTTAAGGCTGAACTGGAAAAAAAGGACGATCTACCGATCGGGGCCTGGTTCTCTTATTTCGAAATGTCATCGGATGAAATCGTCTACAACCAGAATGACATCTTAAGCTATACCGTAAGTTTTGAAAACTATACAGGAGGCGCGCATGGTTCACATGCCTACAACAACCATGTGATCAACCTGAAAACAGGCAATGCAATCACAGAAGAAGATATTTTCATTGAGAACTTCCAGGAGAGCCTCGCACAGATATTGATTGATCATATTGCCAAACAAAACAAAGTGGAGAATCCGAAAGACTTGGAAAACATCGGTTTCTTCAGTGTTGAAGAGATCTTTCCGAACGGTAATTTCCTGGTTGACGGAGACGGCATCACGTATACCTTTAATGAGTATGAGATCGCCGCTTACGTAGTAAGAGAAACAAATGTATTCTTACCCTATGCGGAAATCCAGTATCTATTGAAGAAAGAAAGTCCGATCGCGAAACTAATTGACAATTAATAGATAATTCAAAAATCATAATTCATAATAAATGAACGATTATACAACGCTCACCCAATTGTCTATTCTAAAGGGTTATTTCCCGGAACTGACCGATACGCAAAAGGTACAGATAGATGCCTTGTTTGACTTATATTCAGACTGGAATTCCAAAATCAATGTAATTTCACGCAAAGATATAGAGAACCTGTACCTACACCACGTGCTTCACTCGCTGGGTATCTTGAAGATGCTGAAATTCAAAGAAGGATCGAAAGTTATGGATATCGGCACGGGAGGAGGTTTTCCTGGAATACCACTTGCAATCCTGCTTCCTGAAGTACAGTTTCATCTGGTAGACAGTATCGGGAAAAAAATCAAAGTCGGACAAGCCGTAGCCGAAACAATCGGTCTGAAAAACGTCACTTTCCGCCATTGCCGTGCCGAAGAGGAAAAACAATTGTTTGACTTTGTCGTGAGCCGTGCAGTCATGCCGCTGGCCGATTTGGTAAAAATTGCTCGTAAAAATATAAAAAAGGAACAACAAAACGCACTTCCTAATGGTTTGATTTGTTTGAAAGGAGGAGAGTTACAGCATGAAATATTGCCTTTCCGCAAGCAAGCTGTCAGTCTCAACCTGAGTGACCATTTTAAAGAAGAATTTTTCCAAACTAAAAAAGTTGTTTACGTACCGTTATGATTACAATAAAATCGTTCGAGTTCAATTATTTCCAGGAAAATACATTCCTGCTATATGATGATACACGCGAAGCCGTGCTGATCGATTGCGGCTGCTGCCGCAAGGAAGAGGAAAAGGAATTAACCGACTTCATCGTCGAAAACAAATTGACACTAAAACATTTGCTCTGCACACACCTGCACGTGGATCACATATTCGGAAACGGTTTTATATATAAGACATACGGCTTGAAACCCGAAGCAAACAAGCAGGACGTCGAGATACTGCCCTCCCCAGACGAACAAGCCAAGCTATTCGGACTTCGTCAACAGGTCGAAAACGTCCCGGTAGAAAAGTATATCGTAGGAGGCGAGACCATCAAATTCGGCACATCCGAACTGCAAGTATTGACTGTTCCCGGCCATTCACCCGGCAGTGTTGCTTTCTATAACAAAAAGAATGGCTTTGCGATTGTCGGAGATGCACTGTTCTCGGGAAGTATCGGCCGTACCGATCTTTGGGGTGGCAATCAGGATGTACTTGTCGCCGCCATCCGCAACAAGCTCCTTTCGCTTCCCGACGAGACTGTGATCTACCCGGGACACGGACCGGAAACAAGAGTCATCGATGAAAAGTTTAATAATCCTTATTTATAAACTACATAATATTATGGACACAAATAAATTTGTAAACCGCCACGTTGGTATTTCAGCAGAAGAGATTCCTTCCATGCTGCAAGCCATTGGCGTCAAGTCGGTTGACGAGCTGATCGATCAGACCATCCCGTCCGATATCCGTTTGAAAGAGCCGCTTAACCTTCCCGAACCCATGACGGAACGCGAGTTCGCTGAACACATTTCGGAACTGGCTTCCAAAAACGAAGTATTCACTTCTTATATTGGAATGGGCTGGTATGACACGGTTTGTCCGGCTCCTATACAACGTAACGTATTCGAAAATCCGATTTGGTACACTTCCTACACTCCGTACCAGGCAGAAGTTTCACAAGGACGTCTGGAAGCCTTATTGAATTTCCAGACTGTTATCGCGGAACTGACCGGCCTGCCACTGGCCAACTGCTCTCTGCTGGACGAGGCAACTTCTGCCGCCGAAGCGGCAACTATGTTCCACGGAAGCCGTAGCCGCGCACAAGTAAAAGCAGAAGCCAATACGTTGTTTGTCGATGAAAACATATTCGCTTCTACGCTGGCCGTTATCAGTACCCGCATGATCCCGCAAGGTATCAAGGTCGTTGTAGGCAATTACAAAACATTTGAATTCACTCCGGATGTCTTCGGGGCTATCGTCCAGTATCCAAATGCCGACGGGTCAATTGAAGATTATAAAGAATTTATCACGCGTGCCAACGCCGGCGGGGCACGTGTCGCCGTTGCTGCCGACCTTATGAGCCTTGTCCTGCTGGCTCCTCCGGGAGAATGGGGTGCAGACGTCGTATTCGGAAGCAGCCAGCGTTTCGGTATCCCGATGTTCTATGGCGGCCCGTCTGCCGCTTTCTTCGCCACGAAAGAAGAATACAAGCGTTCCATTCCCGGACGTATCATCGGCATATCCAAAGACGCATACGGACATGCGGCTTATCGTTTGGCTTTACAAACACGCGAACAACATATCAAACGTGAAAAAGCAACATCCAATATCTGTACCGCCCAAGCCTTGCTGGCCACGATGGCAGGTTTATATGCCGTTTACCACGGAGCCGAAGGGCTGAAGAACATAGCAAGTCGCATCCACGCTTCTGCCGGTTTCCTTGCCGGCGAATTGGAAAAACTGGGCTATAAGCAATTGAACAAAGACTATTTCGACACACTGAAAATCCAATTGCCGGAACATGTATCCATCAACGCGCTCCGCGAGATCGCATTGGAATGCAAGGTGAACCTGCGTTACTTCGAAGCCGGACAAGTCGGCATCAGTTTGGACGAAACGACCGGGCCGACCGATATAGGCGTATTGCTGTATATCTTCGCAGGGGCAGCTGGAAAGGATTACATGCTGAAAGATTCCATCCCCGAAAAGATGTATTTCGATCCGAAGTTCACCCGAACTTCCGAATTCCTGCAAGAAGACGTATTCAAAAAATATCATACCGAAACGGAACTGATGCGCTACATCACCCGCTTGGGACGTAAGGATGTCTCATTGGCCCAGTCCATGATCTCCTTGGGTTCTTGTACGATGAAACTGAATCCGGCATCAACCATGCTTCCGCTCAGCCGTCCGGAATTTATGAATATACATCCGTATGCGCCGCAAGAGCAAGTCGAAGGTTACAAAGAACTGATAGAAAACTTATCGGCTTACCTGTGCGAAATCACCGGATTCAAAGGATGCACGTTGCAACCGAACTCCGGGGCCGCCGGCGAATATACAGGTCTGCGCGTAATCCGGGCTTATCTGGAAAGCATCGGACAAGGCCACCGCAACATTGTCCTGCTTCCGGCTTCTGCCCACGGTACAAACCCGGCAAGTGCGATCCAGTGCGGTTTCACGACTGTTACAGTCAAATGTGACGAGAAGGGCAATATCGACTTGGAAGACTTCCGGTCAAAAGCTGAAGCCAACAAGGACAACCTGGCGGCCAGCATGATCACCTATCCGTCCACCCACGGTATATTCGAAGTGGACATTAAGGAAATGTGTGACATTGTTCACGCTTGCGGCGGCCAATTGTATATGGACGGTGCCAATATGAATGCACAAGTCGGTCTGACGAATCCAGGTACTATCGGTGCAGATGTCTGCCACCTGAACCTGCACAAAACCTTCTCTTCGCCTCACGGAGGAGGCGGTCCCGGTGTCGGCCCGATATGCGTTGCCGAACATCTCGTTCCGTTCCTGCCGCAGCATCCGATATTATGGGGCAATGACTTGAACACAGTATCCGCAGCTCCTTATGGTAGTGCAGGGATTCTGCCGATCACATACGCTTATATCCGTATGTTGGGAACAGAAGGGTTGGAAACGGTCACCAAGACTGCCATACTGAATGCGAACTATCTGGCAGCCAAATTCAAAGACACTTACGGAATCGTTTATACAGGTGCTACAGGCCGCGTCGGTCACGAGCTGATTCTGGAATGCCGCACGGTAAAAGAACGTTCGGGCATCGACGAAGGCGATATCGCCAAGCGTCTGATGGATTTCGGCTATCATGCTCCTACTCTTTCCTTCCCTGTCCACGGAACCCTGATGGTCGAACCGACCGAAAGCGAAAGCAAAGCCGAACTGGATCGTTTTGTTGAAGTACTGGAATGTATCTGGAACGAAATCAAAGAAGTGGAAGATGGCAAGGCATCAAAGGAAGACAACGTTTTGAAGAACGCTCCTCATCCCGAATACGAAGTAACGGCCGACGAATGGAAACACGAATATCCGCGCAGCAAGGCCGCCTTCCCGCTGGAATGGTTGCATGACAGCAAATTCTGGGTGAATGTTGCTCGTGTAGACAATGCGTATGGCGACCGTAACCTGATCCCGACACTTTGCGCATGCGAAATTTAACCGGCGCATAAACAAGCATAACTCAACGCAAACGGCACAAAAACGCAGTATCTGTTTCACTTCTGCTTTTCCAGCCGTTTGCGTTATTCTGTATAAATCTTCCCGATCCGGCCATTTTGGCTTCCGCTCTTCTCCATTTGCACCTGCCGCAAGGAATTTGCATTTCAGCAAATCGGACAAAAAGTAAAAAACACAAATGATATTCGCAAAAAGATGCTCAAAAAAAACTAAAGTGTGCAGATTCCATACGAAAGTTCTTTGATATAAAGAATGTTTGATTACTTTTGCAGGTCAGTATTCAGAAAGTTAATTCAAACAAATATCCAATATAAAAATCTAATATTCCTAATAATATGAGTTTAAAAATTATTGTATTGGCGAAACAGGTTCCGGACACACGCAATGTGGGAAAGGATGCGATGAAAGAGGATGGGACGATCAACCGTGCCGCTCTTCCCGCAATCTTTAACCCGGAAGACCTGAACGCATTAGAACAAGCCCTCCGCTTGAAAGATGCCTATCCGGGAACCACGGTAACCCTATTGACAATGGGCCCGGGACGTGCAGCAGAAATTATTCGCGAAGGTTTATACCGAGGAGCAGATGGTGGTTATCTGCTGACCGACCGTGCATTTGCAGGAGCCGACACTTTGGCAACATCTTACGCGCTTGCCACAGCAATCAAGAAAATAGGTGACTACGATATTATCATCGGAGGACGCCAGGCCATCGACGGCGATACGGCACAAGTAGGTCCCCAAGTAGCCGAAAAACTGGGATTAACACAGGTTACATACGCAGAAGAAATCCTGAACGTAGACGAAAAGAATCGCAGCATCACAGTGAAAAGGCATATCGACGGCGGTGTCGAAACAGTAGAAGGCCCGTTGCCTATTGTGATCACGGTCAATGGCTCAGCCGCCCCTTGTCGTCCGCGCAACGCCAAATTGGTGATGAAATACAAACGGGCGTTAGGCGCACAGGAAAAAGCTCCCGCTCCCGCCTGCCATCCGGAAGGTGTATCGGCGTTGCCATACCCCGAACTGTATGAAAAACGTCCGTATCTGAATATTCCCGAATGGAGTGTTGCCGATGTGAACGGAGATCTCACACAATGCGGTTTGTCTGGTTCGCCGACAAAGGTGAAAGCCATTCAGAACATCGTATTCCAGGCAAAGGAAAGCAAAACGCTAACCGGCTCGGACAAGGATGTAGAAGACTTGATTGTTGAACTGTTAGCTAACCACACTATCGGATAAGATTATGAATAACGTATTTGTATATTGTGAGCTTGAAGGTACGACGGTTGCCGATGTAAGCCTTGAACTGCTGACCAAAGGTCGCAAGTTAGCCAACCAGTTGAACTGCCAACTCGAAGCCATCGTAGCCGGTTCCGGCTTGGATGGTATTGAAAAGCAAGTGATGCCATACGGTGTGGACACGGTTCATATTTTCGATGCTCCGGGTCTGTTCCCGTACACTTCCCTTCCTCATTCTTCTGTTTTGATCAACTTGTTCAAAGAAGAAAAACCGCAGATCTGCCTGATGGGGGCAACGGTTATCGGCCGCGACTTAGGTCCCCGTGTTTCTTCCGCACTGACGAGTGGCCTGACTGCCGACTGTACTTCTCTTGAAATAGGTTCGCATGAAGACAAGCGGGCAGGTAAAACATACGAGAACCTGTTATACCAGATCCGTCCCGCTTTCGGCGGTAACATCGTGGCAACAATCATCAACCCGGAACACCGCCCTCAGATGGCGACTGTCCGTGAAGGCGTGATGAAAAAGGAAATTCTGGACGCCAATTATAAAGGCGAAGTGGTAAACCACGACGTTGCCAAATATGTTCCCGAAACGGATTATGTCGTGAAGGTCATCGACCGCCATGTCGAAAAAGCCAAACACAACCTGAAAGGTGCTCCGATCGTAGTAGCCGGCGGTTACGGAATGGGCTCCAAAGAAGGCTTTGATATGTTGTTTGAACTGGCCAAGGAACTTCATGCCGAAGTTGGCGCCAGCCGCGCAGCCGTTGATGCCGGGTTCTGCGACCATGACCGCCAGATCGGTCAGACAGGTGTGACGGTACGCCCGAAACTGTATATCGCTTGCGGTATCTCCGGACAGATCCAGCACATCGCAGGTATGCAGGATGCAGGCATCATCATCTCTATCAACAACGACGAGAACGCTCCGATCAACACGATCGCCGACTATGTTATCAACGGCACAGTTGAAGAAGTGATCCCGAAGATGATTAAGTATTACAAACAGAACAGCAAGTAAAGAGATGGCAAATTATTATACAGACATTCCGGAACTCAAGTATCACTTGAACAATCCGATGATGGAACGTATTTGCGAACTGAAAGAACGCAATTACAGAGATAAAGAAGAGTTCGACTATGCACCGCAAGATTATGCCGATGCAATGGACTCGTTCGACAAAGTGCTCGAGATCACCGGCGAAATCACCGGCGAAATCATTGCTCCCAACGCAGAAGGTGTAGACGAAGAAGGACCTCACTATGCTGACGGTCGTGTGGAATATGCTTCCGGGACAAAACAAAATCTGGACGCCATGGTAAAAGCCGGCCTGAACGGCATGACCATGCCGCGCCGTTTCGGTGGTTTAAACTTCCCGATCACGCCGTACACCATGTGCGCCGAAATCGTAGCCGCCGCCGATGCCGGATTCGGGAACATCTGGTCTCTACAGGACTGTATCGAAACATTATATGAATTCGGAAACGAAGACCAGCACAGCCGTTTCATTCCACGTATCTGCGCCGGAGAAACGATGTCTATGGACTTGACAGAGCCGGATGCCGGCTCCGACTTGCAGTCCGTGATGCTGAAAGCGACTTTCGACGAAAAAGAAAATTGCTGGCGCCTGAACGGAGTGAAACGTTTCATCACAAACGGAGACGCCGACCTTCATCTGGTTCTGGCTCGTTCGGAAGAAGGAACGAAAGACGGACGTGGTTTGTCTATGTTCATTTATGACAAAAAACAAGGTGGTGTGGATGTCCGCCGAATCGAAAACAAGTTGGGTATTCACGGTTCTCCTACCTGCGAATTGGTTTACAAGAATGCGAAAGCCGAACTTTGTGGAGACCGCAAATTAGGTTTGATCAAATATGTAATGGCGCTGATGAACGGTGCTCGCTTAGGTATAGCAGCTCAGTCTGTCGGTCTGAGCCAAGCTGCATACAATGAAGGGCTGGCATACGCCAAAGAACGCAAGCAGTTCGGAAAAGCGATTATCGACTTCCCGGCTGTGTACGACATGCTGTCCATCATGAAGGCGAAATTAGATGCCGGCCGTGCCCTGCTGTACCAGACTTCCCGTTATGTGGATATCTACAAGGCGCTGGACGACATCGCACGCGAACGCAAATTGACACCGGAAGAACGACAGGAACAGAAGAAATATGCAAAATTAGCAGACTCTTTCACTCCGTTGGCTAAAGGTATGAACTCCGAATATGCTAACCAGAATGCGTATGACTGTATCCAGATTCATGGTGGTTCCGGTTTCATGTTGGAATATGCTTGTCAGCGTATCTACCGCGATGCCCGTATCACTTCCATCTACGAAGGTACGACACAGTTGCAGACAGTTGCCGCTATTCGTTATGTAACAAACGGTTCTTATTTGGCTACCATCCGTGAATTCGAAACAATCCCATGTTCTGCGGAAATGGAACCGCTGAAAGCACGACTGGTAGAAATGGCCAACAAACTGGAAGCTTGCATGAACAAAGTGAAGGAAGCGCAAAATCAGGAATTACTGGACTTTGTTGCCCGCCGACTTTATGAAATGGCTGCCGACTGCGTCATGGCTCACCTGTTAATTCAGGATGCAACAAAAGCACCTGAAATGTTCGCAAAATCGGCTATCGTATATCTGAATCATGTCAATGCAGAAATAGAAAAGCACAGCAGTTTCATCTTGAAATTCAATACCAACGAATTAGTTAGTTACAAGCAATAACAGCTATTGTCTATCAAACAAAAAAGCCGGATATCTTTTCTCTGACATCCGGCTTTTTATTTACAAAACAATTGACAATATACTCCCCCCATGTTACACACAATAAGTTCTGTCATCCACAAAATCATCTGGAAAGTTGCTTTATTATCTTTGCCGGATTTCCTGCTATGACACAATACCCATCAACAAAACTTTTGGTCACTACCGATCCTGCTCCCACTACCGTATGAGGGCCCAATGTTACTCCCGGTAAAATCACACTATTCATTCCTATCCAACATTTCGTACCAATATTGACAGGCTTAGCCTCCTCATGCAAATCTAAATTTTGCAAATTATGATTTGCAGTTATTATCCCAACATTTTGAGCTATATAAGTTCCCTTTCCTATAAATATTTCACCAAACGCCTGAAAATAAGAACCCGGCATCTGAAAATTATTAATATCATCAACATGAAACGATATATTAAGGGGATTGGCAACTTTCTGATATGGCGTTACCGGCCACCACGCCGTTGAGTTAATTCCTCTTAATTTCTGATGAATCATACCTCTTGTGACCCACTCCCATCCACAACCAAAGATCCCATCAAACCATCGTGATTTATACAATGAAGCAGGAAAGAATATTCGTCCGATAGTGTTGCCTATAACAAAATAAAAGGCTTTACGCATACAAATCACCGGATGCTTAAAATAATAAAGTCCCATTGTTTTATCCTGTTAAAATTTGATCCAATAGCATTTTACCCTAAAAACACTATTTGCGATAAAAACGAAACACCTTAGTTCTATAAGAGCTAAGGTGTTCTGTTTTTAGATACTGCTGATAATCAGTGTGTATTAAAAAAATATTGAAAAGAGAAAGAGTTTTATAATCTATAAGATAATTAACAGAAGAGAGATTTTTATATAATAATCTTCTGTTTTTTAATTTATTGTTTCAAAAATAGATTATATTTGTTGATGCATTAGCTCTTATAGAACTAAGGTATTCTGTTTTATTTTAAATATCTGAAAAACTCATATACAAGCATCCCAATATAGTGAACAAGTGTCATTTGTCATTCCTACTGCAAAAGTATATTCAGAGTCTATAAAAATATTTTATTCATTAAACAATGCCGATACCATAACATTCTTTGTATAACCCCGCGTAGCAGCAAATATACCAGAAATGCCATCCATAACGCATGATTGCCCATCATACCATAAAACAAATAATATATGACAAAAAATGTTCCCGAAGCTACCAGCATAGAATAAAGCATCAACCGGGTAGCTGTTGCACCAATCAGGATGCCATCCCAAAGAAAAGCGGCAAAGCCGGCCAAAGGAATAGCCAAAACCCAATAATAATAACTTCCGGCAGCATTAATGACTGTTGTATCATTCGTCAGCAATCCCAGAAAATCTTGTCCACCTATCATATATAGAATCGTAAAAGACAACGACAATCCCCATCCCCAATGGAATAGCAAACGAATCATCCTTTGTAATCCAGTATTGTTTCGTGCGCCGATATAACGTCCGGCCATCGCTTCACCGGCATAGGCAAAGCCATCCATTATATAGGAAAATAGTGTAAACAACTGCATCAACAACGTATTAACAGCCAATACAACATCTCCCTGCCGTGCACCTGTCGATGTAAAAAAAGTAGTAACGGCCACCAAACATAACGTACGGAAAAAGATATCGCTATTTACCTGAAAGAAGCGCTTCATTGCAGCCTTACCGATTATCTCCCGCCAACGAAAAGCAATCTTCAACCGCCCGTAATAACGAAGCCAAAGCAACAGAGCCATAAAAAGTCCGGCATACTGAGCAATCAACGTACCCAACGCCACTCCCTCTATCTTCATATCCAGCAAATACACGAAAGAAAGGCTGCCAACGATATTCACTACATCCTGTATAACCGCTATAAACATCGGGAAACGTGAATTTTGCATGCCAATAAACCACCCAGCAAAGCCATAAAGCCCCAATACGGCAGGGGCTCCCCATACACAAATATTGAAATAAACCGTAGCCAGTTCGCGCACCTCTGGGGTAGCATCTATCAAAAGAAAAGCTATTTTCCGGATCGGATATTGAAGCAGCAACAGACATAAAGCGATAAACAGCCCCACTCCCACTGCCCGTAACAAAACACGTGTCACCTCTTTCAGGTCACGCTGTCCAAAAGCCTGCGAAGTCATACCACTCGTCCCCATCCGCAGGAACCCGAACAGCCAGTAAATGATATTGAACAACATTCCCCCTACCGCAATCGCCCCAATATAAGCAGCCGATCCTAAATGACCGACAATAGCGACATCAATCAGTCCCAACAAAGGCACGGTTATATTCGAAACAATAGAAGGTATTGCTAATTGAAGAATTTTTTTGTTCATGTTATTGTATATATCAAAAGCTTATTCTTAAATTTGTAAGCAAAGTTACGGATTACTTTATTATATAACATTATAACGCAACAATGTTTCAATAACAGATAAAACGCGAACCTAAAGTGGTTGTAAAAACACTGGATATTCGCACTCCCTGTTATTCTGATATTTACAATATTATTAATAACTATACAAACACCTATTATTTGTATACTTTATTATTCGCAAAATTATATACTAAAAATGTTATCAATAAAGCATTCTATAAACATGCAGTCGCATCCTTTATGGGTGCGTGGATTGAAACCTGTGATCCTGCTTTCGCAGCTTTCGCGAAAGGTCGCATCCTTTATGGGTGCGTGGATTGAAACTTTGTTTTTGATTACACTGCAAAGATACGAATAAGTCGCATCCTTTATGGGTGCGTGGATTGAAACTGAGATTAAGTTGTTGATAAAGTCGTCTTCTTGGTGTCGCATCCTTTATGGGTGCGTGGATTGAAACTGAGATTAAGTTGTTGATAAAGTCGTCTTCTTGGGTCGCATCCTTTATGGGTGCGTGGATTGAAACCGCCGAAGTAGCCTCTTTAATACTGCGAACTTACGTCGCATCCTTTATGGGTGCGTGGATTGAAACTTGGCCAACGTGGAAGACAGTGAGACGTTGGCCGGGTCGCATCCTTTATGGGTGCGTGGATTGAAACTTGATATTGAGAATGAATATAATAAATCAAAACGTCGCATCCTTTATGGGTGCGTGGATTGAAACATGCAAATGCAGCCGGCTTTGGGCAGTTGGGGATGTCGCATCCTTTATGGGTGCGTGGATTGAAACTTTTGGGGTTATAAGGTCAGCACCTCCAGCATCAGTCGCATCCTTTATGGGTGCGTGGATTGAAACAAGAAATGGTATGATGAAAATGTACCAGATGGCTATGTCGCATCCTTTATGGGTGCGTGGATTGAAACGTTGATTATTTGGATGAGTTTATAAGCACAAAACGTCGCATCCTTTATGGGTGCGTGGATTGAAACCCTGAACGGCTACATAGGTTGGTGTTACTATGAACGTCGCATCCTTTATGGGTGCGTGGATTGAAACATTCCAAATGTAACAGACTCTTTGCTTTTGTCAGTCGCATCCTTTATGGGTGCGTGGATTGAAACTGAGCCTCCGTTAAATGTATATTAGCCTGTTTCAGTCGCATCCTTTATGGGTGCGTGGATTGAAACTGTAAATTACCTGCGCCTTGGCCGTAAATAAGAGTCGCATCCTTTATGGGTGCGTGGATTGAAACTTAAGGCTCGTAAAAAAGAACAGGAACACTTAACGTCGCATCCTTTATGGGTGCGTGGATTGAAACATTTTTGTCTGAATAGGGAACATCATAGGCATAGTCGCATCCTTTATGGGTGCGTGGATTGAAACAAGATCAGAGTTGCTCAAAACTTCCGAACTATGAGTCGCATCCTTTATGGGTGCGTGGATTGAAACTGAGCATCAGTATAAGCAGCCTGAGTACCAGTTGTGTCGCATCCTTTATGGGTGCGTGGATTGAAACAGATCGGAATAAGCCTGATCATTACTCAAATAAGTCGCATCCTTTATGGGTGCGTGGATTGAAACACCATTACTTTCAAAATCAACCTTGTAAGCATTGGTCGCATCCTTTATGGGTGCGTGGATTGAAACTACAATCCGAACCGTGGACGTTGCGGAAACCGCGTCGCATCCTTTATGGGTGCGTGGATTGAAACTTTTCCCAAGCCTGAAAGGGATATGGACGCAGGTCGGTCGCATCCTTTATGGGTGCGTGGATTGAAACTGCTGCCGGCAACCCTAACACCCCGGTGGACGTAGTCGCATCCTTTATGGGTGCGTGGATTGAAACCAATCTTCGATGCCCAAGCATTTGTTGTACTGAGTCGCATCCTTTATGGGTGCGTGGATTGAAACAAAAAAAGACCATATCGTATCGTGATCCTACACGGGTCGCATCCTTTATGGGTGCGTGGATTGAAACACATAGTTATGAAATACTTAGATGCTACATATCGTCGCATCCTTTATGGGTGCGTGGATTGAAACCCCGTACGGGTAAAATATTGGATGCTGTTGGAGGAGTCGCATCCTTTATGGGTGCGTGGATTGAAACCGCAACGTAAGGTCTGCGATACCGGTTGTTGTGGGTCGCATCCTTTATGGGTGCGTGGATTGAAACACAACAGGTTTGTCAGTGCCGGGTGGAAATACCAGTCGCATCCTTTATGGGTGCGTGGATTGAAACTAACAAAAAAGTGTTTGATGAAATGGAAAAAAGAGTCGCATCCTTTATGGGTGCGTGGATTGAAACCGGCCGCTCCCGCAGCATAATTTTAAACTAAAGTCGCATCCTTTATGGGTGCGTGGATTGAAACCATCGAATGACCTGTCACGTTGCACCAGCATGTAGTCGCATCCTTTATGGGTGCGTGGATTGAAACCGCTTCCGCCGTCACGCACAGGCTGTCGCCTTCCGTCGCATCCTTTATGGGTGCGTGGATTGAAACGGCAAGGTGGTGCAGGTCAAAAAGGGTGTGACGAAGGTCGCATCCTTTACAGGTGCGTAAATTGAAACACGATGTTCACTTACACAAAATCTTGAACACACCATGTCGTACCCATAAAGGATGCGACACGTTCCTTTTCCAAAACGTTCAAATCATCATCGTTTCTAACCACTTAAGAGCCATGTTTCATTACCAAGAACACTATACTAAGTATAATTACAAACAAAATACAAACGATCACAAAAAAGAATATCATTATTTATCAATAACTGTTCTTATGTTATTTACCCCTTCTAAATCAAATTTATTTGCCTCCCATTGTAAATTAACGCATGAAAGCTTAGTTCATTCCAAAATAAAATATAACTTTGTGAAATAGGAATAACAGAGAAAGTTTATTTCTCAAAGTGTGGACACCTAATTATTATTCACTAATTGTCAACCTAAACTTATGGTATACACAAATAAAGAATATTGCCTTGAGGTTAAAGGAGACATGGCCTGTTTTACCAGACCTGAAATGAAAGTCGAAAGAGTCAGCTATGATGTGATAACTCCTTCTGCTGCACGTGCTATCTTTGAAGCTATCTTTTGGAAACCTGCAATACGATGGAACATAACCCGGATAGAAGTATTAAATCCCATTAAATGGTTTTCCTTTAAAAGGAATGAGGTCGGGAACCTGATGAGTCCTCGTGCATCCGGGTTATTCATTGAGGATAACCGGCAACAAAAATCCGGTTTATTACTGAAAGATGTCTGTTACAGGATTTTCGCAGAACTGGAATTTATACCTATAAGGAATAGAACAGAAGAAGATAAGTCGAAAGCGACAGCAGGGTCCTCTGACGAAAACCCAGGCAAATATAATGCAATGTTCGAGCGCAGAGCTAAAAAAGGACAATGTTTCAATCAACCCTATTTAGGTTGCCGTGAGTTCTCCGCTGATTTCACATACATCGAAAATCCGGTAAAAGGAAACGGAATACCCGAAGACCGCGATTTAGGATATATGCTATATGATATGGATTTCACAAACAAAAAAGATCCGAAGCCAATGTTTTTCCGTGCAATAATGAAACAAGGAGTCTTGGCCGTTCCACCCATTAACAGTGAGGAGGTACGCCGATGATTCTACAAGCATTATACGAATACTACCAACGTAAAGCCGCTGATCCGGAGAGCACCATCGCCCCCCGCGGATTAGAATGGAAAGAAATTCCATTTCTTATTCTGATAGATAAAAAAGGAAACTTTTTAGAACTACAGGATACCACCGAGGGAGTAGGAAAACAAAAACGAGCAAAAAAATATCTGGTTGTTAAAAGTAAAGGACGTACCGGCAGCAACAGTTGGCAAACGGCAAATGTATTTTGGGACCATTTCGGATATGTATTAGCCCAACCTAAAAATACGGATGATAAAGGAATGCCTAAAGCATTGGATGATGCCACTAAACAAAATAGGTCCTTTGTTCAGGAAGTCAAGCGGCTTGCCGAAATGTATCCTTCCAATGAAGACATTCAGGCTGTAGCCGGATTTTACGATAACCCGGAGAATCTTCAACGTATAAAAACAGACCCGTTATGGGAAGAATGTATCAAAAAAAACGGGACAAACATATCCTTTAAAGTAGCCGGACAAAATACTATCGTAGCCGAAAATCCGGATGTAACATCATCCACTGAAGATTGTTCGGAGAAGGATGAGCCGATAGGGATATGCCTTATTACCGGAAAAAAGGCTCCGATAGCTATACTCAATAGCGCCATTACCATACCCGGAGGCAAAAGCGGAGCAAAGCTGGTCGGCTTTCAGAAGAAATCAGGTTATGATTCATATTATAAAGAACAAGGCATGAACGCGCCTATTTCAAAAGAGGCTGAAGCTGCTTATACCACAGCATTAAATACGTTATTAGGAAAAGACTCCTCCAACAAATATCATTTACACGACACATCCGTTGTTTTCTGGTCGCAGAAACCGACAAAACTGGAGCAATGTGTCAGTTTCATATTTGCACCTCCTTCAAAAGATAATCCGGATAAAAATACGGAAGTTATCAGAGACTTCCTTCAATCCCTTTCTTCCGGGGTATTGAATGATGAGGATGAAACACCCTTTTACATTTTAGGCTTAGCTCCTAATGCCGCCCGTATTTCCATTAGATTCTGGCGACAAGGAACAGTAGGCGAATTTGCCAGCCATATCAGACAACATTTTAAGGACCTGGAAATCATTAAAAGCAAGAATCAAAGAGTCTATTTTTCCATATTCAATTTACTGACCCAGGTTGCATCCTTAAATAAAATGGAAAATCTGCCGCCTAACTTAGCCAACGATTTAAGCCAAAGTATATGGGACAACCAACCATACCCAACCACATTGCAGATGCAATGTCTGATACGAATCAAAGCAGACCGGAATATAACGTCGATCAGAGCCGCTATACTGAAAGCCTACTTAAATAGAAAATTCAGAAATCATAATAATCCACCTAAAGAAATTCAAATGGCATTAGATTTAGAAAATAAAAACCAGGCGTACTTATGTGGCCGCTTGTTTGCTATCCTTGAAAAGATCCAGAGTGATGCTATCCCGGGAGCTAATTCTACGATTAAAGAGCGCTACTACGGTGCAGCATCGACAACCCCGACGACTGTATTCGGCCGTTTGTTGTCTCTATCCAGACATCATCTTGCAAAATTTGATACAGGGAAATCTGTTTATTATGAAAAGTTATTGCAAAGTGTTATCACTGATCTGGATAGTAACGGGTTACCTAAATATTTATCGATGGACGACCAGTCGCGTTTCGCAATCGGTTATTACCATCAAAGAGAAGATTTATATAAAACAACAACAGATAAAGAAAAAAATTAATACTATACAAACATGGAAACAGCAATAAACAATCGTTACGACTTCATTTATTTATTTGATGTACAGGATGGTAATCCGAACGGTGATCCCGATGCCGGAAACTTACCCAGAGTTGATCCGGAAACAGGGGAAGGCCTGGTTTCCGATGTCTGCCTGAAGCGTAAAGTCCGGAACTTTGTCCAAATAGTAAAAGGAGGAGAAAGACCGTATGATATATTCATTAAAGAGAAAGCGGTATTGAATAATCTGATCACTGAAGCTCATAAACAGGAAGGGGTTAAAGACATAAAAGAGAAAGGAGATAAAACAGAAGCTGCCCGACAATGGATGTGCAGAAACTTTTATGACATAAGGACATTTGGAGCCGTACTAAGTACTGGTGAAAATGCAGGACAGGTCCGTGGCCCTATCCAATTTACTTTTGCCCGTTCCATCAGTCCGATTGTTACTGCCGAACATAGTATAACCCGTATGGCTGTGGCAACGGAAGATGAAGCTAAAAAACAGAGTGGAGATAACCGCACTATGGGACGCAAATTCACCGTTCCTTACGGATTATATAAAGCTAACGGGTTTATTTCCGCTCATTTAGCCGCACAGACCGGATTCAATGAAGAGGATCTGAACTTATTCTGGGATTCACTGAAAAACATGTTCGACCACGACCATTCAGCAGCCAGAGGAATGATGAATGCCCGCAAACTGATCGTATTCAAACACAGTACAGCATTAGGTAATGCTTCAGCTCATTCCTTATTCGGTTTAGTGAAGGTTCAACTAAAAGATGAGCAACGCCCACCCCGTTCGTTCGACGATTATATTGTTACCATCGACAAGGATAAACTACCGGAAGGTGTAGAAGTTCTGGACATGATATGATAGAATACGGAGATGAGGACCTGTTGATGCTTTCCGGAATCCAGCATATAACTTTCTGTGAACGTCAATGGGCCCTTATACATATCGAACAGCAGTGGGCGGAAAACAACCTCACTATTGAAGGGAACTGGATGCATCAAAAAGTAGATGATCCGACCCTGATGAACCGTAATAAAGGCATAGTCACATTAAGGTCTGTTACGCTTGTCTCCAGACGGCTGGGACTTTATGGAATCTCTGATGTAGTAGAGATGGTTGCTTCCTCCTCCGGACAAAATGCGATACAACATCCTAAATATCCGGGATTCTGGCAATTAATCCCAGTCGAATACAAACGGGGCAAACCTAAAAAAGACCAGATAGATGAAGTCCAGCTATGCGCACAAGCGATTTGCCTGGAAGAAATGTATAACGTCAGCATAGAAAAAGGATTTTTGTATTATGGGGAAACCCGCCACCGGGAAGAGGTTCCGTTTACCGGAGAATTGCGGAAACTGGTTGAAAATAAATGCGCCCAAATGCACCGGTTATACGAACAAAAAGTCCTTCCTCCGGCAATATACAAAGCACATTGCAAGTCATGTTCATTATGTGACGTATGCATGCCTAAAGTACTGATAAAAACACCGAAAGTGAATACTTACCTGTCCCAGTTATATGATTAAAATATGAGAAAATTATTGAACACATTATATGTAACTACCCCTGAAGCCTATTTAACTAAAGATGGAGAAAACGTAGTAATCAGGGCGAAGGAAAAAGATATATTCAGAATTCCGATTTTGAATATAGAAGGTATTGTCACATTCGGATATATGGGTGCATCCCCGGCATTAATGAAGATGTGTGCCGAAAGAAACGTAGGGTTATGTTTTTTAAGTGCCAACGGACAGTTCCAAGGTAGAGTCTCCGGTCCGATAAAAGGAAATGTTCTTTTGCGAAGAACACAATACAGGATTGCCGACGATGCAAATAAATCACTGGAGATCAGCCGTCTGTTTATTGCCGGAAAGATAGCAAATTCCCGGACGGTTATCGACCGTTTCAAAAGAGATCATATTTCTTCCGACGAACAGCTTTCCCTGTTTTTATCCGTATCTGAAAAATTAAAGAGATCAAAGAATCAGGCTTTAGTAGCTGAGTCTTCCGATACATTAAGAGGTATAGAGGGAGAAGCCGCTACAACTTATTTCTCAGTATTTAACCAGATGATCATATCGCAATGTGAGGATTTCCCTTTTAACGGAAGGAACAGAAGACCGCCCAAAGACAAAGTAAACGCCCTATTGTCATTTGTTTATACCTTGCTGAATCATGAGGTACAGTCTGCATTGGAAACAGTAGGGCTCGATCCGTACGTAGGCTTTTTACATACCGATCGCCCGGGAAGAGCCAGTTTAGCGTTAGATATGATGGAAGAGTTACGAGCCTACCTGGCAGACAGGTTAGTCTTGTCTTTAATCAATCGTAAACAGATATCCGGTAAAGGTTTTGTTGAACACGGAGATAACGGGATCGTTATGGATGACGATATCAGAAAAGAAGTCTTACTCGCCTGGCAGAAGAGAAAAAAGGAGACAATAATCCACCCCTACTTAAATGAATCCGTACCAATAGGGCTTATCCCATATATTCAGACGATGCTTTTAGCTCGTTTTTTGAGAAACGATTTAGATAATTATCCGGTATTTTTAATGAAGTGATTTTATGTATGTTCTAATTACATATGACGTAGAAACGATGACGCCCGACGGGCAGCGCAGGTTACGTCAGGTAGCACGTCAATGCTTGAATTATGGCCAACGCGTCCAGAATTCCGTCTTTGAATGCTCTGTTTCGCCTGCCCAATTTACCGAGTTAAGATTAAAACTATCGGATATCATAGATCATAAAAAAGATAGTATCCGTTTCTATTTTCTGGGAAATAATTATTCTAAGAGGGTTGAATACATAGGTGTCGTCACATCCTATAATGTAGAAGACGAACTTATAATATAACTGTTCACGAACATTAAGCATTAGCAAAAAGCTGGGGTTTTCGCATTCATTGATTGTTAGTCTATTGCACATATCTATTGGCTCTATTCCATCAATAAAGAATCCCAAAAGTTTATTATCGCATAAAAGCATTGATAATAGGCTGTAAATGTTTTTTGTTATTTGTAATGCGATCGTATCTTACAGAGGTACGTGGATTGAAACACCATCCCCGACGACAAATGCCTCGTGGTGGAAATCGTATCTAACAGAGGTACGTGGATTGAAACTATCATCCGACACAGAACCGGTCGCACTGGTATCGTATCTTACAGAAGTACGATACTTGATATCTCTTGTAAAAAAACTATGAGATTAGTTTCAATCCACGAACCTATTATAATCAATTCAATCTCTAACACCTATCACACCAACAGCAACTCCTCCACCCAAGCGCCATCCAAAACCAACCCGGCCCGTTCATCATAACACCTTCCATCCTCCAATATAAAAATTCCGGCATACTCTACTACAGTTCCCTGTTTACGGAACTGTTCGAAATCCCATTTTCTGACAGATACGCTATACTGTTGCAGCTTACGTAATAACCAGAATTCCGGACCAATCCGTTTCAGTTCCTCCAGCAAGGTCGCGCCATCACCATAGCCGACCAAGATGGATACCGAGTCTTTATCGTCTATCAACCGGAACTGATCGGCTGCCGTAGCAAAAAGGAAATTCATATCTCCAGCACCTTTATATAAAGAGTCTTTGATCTCTGCCCTATCAAAGGTGTTACAATTACTATAGAATAACCGGAAATATTGAGCCATACAATCCGGTGAAAACAAGTCACTTCCATCGGAAACAGATAACATCTCCCGCAAAGCAGCCGCCCCTTTTCCCATCAAACCACGCAAAAGACTATTCTCCGGTTTGAAGACAAAGACCTGCCCCAACTCACCCTTCTTATTCAATTTGCCTTCCCGGTTACATCTTCCTGCCGCCTGTATGATTGAATCCAGACCGGCAAATGCACGGTACACTACCGGGAAATCAATATCTACCCCGGCTTCAACCAACTGCGTGCTTATCACACGGACAGGTTCATTGTCCTTCAATTTCTGCTTGATCAATTTTATCACTTCCATGATATGTGCAGAACACATCATACGTGACAAGTGCAAAGTACCTTCAGGCATCCGCTGATAAAGTTCCCGCGCCTCTTTTCGGGTATTTACAATACATAATACACAATCATATCCGGACAATTCGCCGGCAAGGTCATCGAAAGTCACGGTCGATTCCGGCCAATGCAATTCTACCCGTTTAAAAGCTTCAAACAAATGATCATGCACGGAAGTAATTTCTGTCACAGGACTCTTCAGCCCGTTAAAAGCCTTCTGCCCCGTTCCGATACGACCGGTAAAAACAGGTAATGTCGCTGTGGTAAACAATATACTGGTTTTAAAAGACGATTGCAGGCTCTGCAAGATATCCAATATCGGCTGCAAGAATTCAACCGGCAACATTTGCACCTCATCCAGAATAACAACCGAATTACAGATATTATGTAACTTCCGACATCGTGAAGTCCGGCAAGCATACAGCGACTCGAAGAACTGCACATTCGTCGTCACAATAATCGGAGCATCCCAGTTTTCCGCTGCCAACTGGGAAGGAGACCGTTCGTCATTACTATCCGGCTGCAAATGACTATGATGCTCCACCACATTCTCCGCACCGAAAATATCCCGGAGCACGGCAGCCGTCTGTACAATAATACTCGTATAAGGAATGACAATGATAATCCGATCTTTTTCATGCCGAACAGCATGAAGGAGCGCCCAGGCCATCGAAGCCAATGTCTTTCCCCCGCCCGTCGGTACTGTCAGACTGAAAAAGCCGGGAAGCTTTTCCGCCATCTCACGGCAACGGGATAAGATAGCAGCGCGCTTCTCGTTGATGAAAGAGGCAGGAGCACCTGCCGTAAGCGATTCCATATATGTATCGAATCGTTCTTTCAACGTTTCCATAGAATCATATTGTCTGCGACGAGCAGCCTGCTCCGGCTGCATAAACCGCTCCGTATCCAGATAGTCGGCATCTACCAGACATGAAAACAACATGCGAATCCACTGGTGCATTTCTTTCTGAAAATCACTAATCATAGGCGCATTCAGCGAAACGACCGCTTCCTGCATCTCTTGCGGCGCATCTTTCAACATTTCCTGGTAACAATCTGTTTTAGACAGACGTTTATTCAAATTAGCCTCCCCGGAAGAAGTCCAGTCCAGCAATCCCGAATGATGTCCGGCTATACAATAAGCCAACGGCTGATAATAACCCGGCAATTTCTCTTTTGCCAGCATAGCCCCGGCTGAGGAATGATCGGGTTTATTCACCGCTTTCTGTTCCACTGCCATACCGGATGCACCACGGATATAAGGTTGAAAACTATCCCTCGTATATTTCCCCATATCATGCCACCAGCCATTCTGCTTTCCCCAGGCCGCAGCCCCGAAAACAGAAGCGAACGATTCGCTTAAACCGGCTGTACCGACAGCATGCTCCTTAACCGTCTGTATCCGAAAAGCGCCATCTTCCACCCTGACATGCGCTATAAAATCCTGCTCCTTTTTCATCTTACATAAATGTTTTCACTAATTTATTTGTCATTTGCATGATCATTTGCCACACATCATTTATTCGATACTCGCCGCTACGATTGCCGTCCATGCCAATAACAACACTTCGATTTTTCAAACTAAGACACAATAAACGTCACCTGGAAACCGGGCACAGGCCGTTCAGCCAAACAAAGGTCCCGGCCTTGCCGGACCATCATCTGCCGGGAAAGCGACAAGCCGATACCCGAACCATTCTTTTTGGTTGTAAAGAACGGAACAAAAATCTCCCGCTCGACATCTGCCGGAATAGGCGCACCGTTGTTGCTGATCCACAACTTCTTGTTCCAACGCACATCCATAGCCGTCGCCCCGGCTTCGCAGGCATTCTTGACCAGATTGATCAACACCTGGCGCAACATATTCTCATCCGTAAACATCGTGGCAGACAAAGGGATGGAAATATGCCACTCCAAATCCGGATAAAGCGCCCGGATTCTTTCCACGAAAGCGGCCAATGGGATCTCCGCAAGAACCGGCTCCTGCAACTCTGCCAGTTTCCGGTAACTGTCCACAAACAAGGCAAGCCCCCGGCTGGTGTCATGAATGGCACGGACTCCCTCCTCGTAAACCGTCCCCGCAATCGCAGGGTTATCCAAATAGGCCTGGCTGATGCTGGCGATCGGTGTCGTGGCATTCATGATTTCATGGGTGAGCACACGAGTCAGCCGCTGCCACGATTCCACTTCGTTGCGGGCAAGCAGCACGCCTATATCCTTACCTGTTTCGTTAAGGGCTTCCTGCAACGCCCGTTCTCCGAAGAACAGACCTTTCACAGGAAGACGGAACGTGAACTCTTCGTTGCGAATCGCCTCACGCATCAGATGCGCCCGGTCTCTCAGCAACACCTGATGACGATAGAACCACCCGAAGAAGACAACAACGAGCACCAAAAAAGAGACTATCAGAATCATAGTTTTTTCATTTTAGCATACAACGTCTGCCGGGTAATCCCCAACAGTTCGGCAGCCCGGCTGATGTTGCCGTGGCAACGCTCCACGACCTTATGCACATGTTCCGCCTCGACTTGTTCCAACGAGACCACTTTCCGGCCGGCATCAATCGCATCTTTCAAGACACGGATCAACTCCTGGTTGTCCCAAGGCTTGGCAACAAAGTCTGCCGCCCCCATCTTCAACCCGCGCACCGCCAATTTGATATCAGCGTATGCCGTCACCAGTACCACCGGAATGGCCGGATGCTTCTTATGGATTGCCCGAAGCCAAAGCAAGCCGTCTTGTCCGGAGTTTCCCCCTTGCGTGAAGTTCATGTCGAGCAAAATCACATCCACCTCCTCTTGTGCCAATACCGTAAGAAGCGTGTCGGGAGAAACAAGCGTCAATACTTTGTCAAACTCACCGGCCAGACAGATCCTGACTGCCGTAAGAATCGCCGGATTATCATCCACCACCAATATCGTCCCGTAATTCGCCATATCCGATTCGTTTAGATTACCTTCATTTATCAGAGGCAAAGGTACGGAAAAAGGCTGTATGAATATCATACAAACAGGTGTATGATTTTCATACAAACTGCTCCAACCGCGCTTTCCATCCATTGCCGAATGCCGGCAACCTTATACATTTGCAACAAATAAAACAATGAACAAAGATGAAATCGTACTTTACTTTTCTCAGCCGCAACAAGCTCTACACGGCTATCCAGTTCTTCGGACTGGCCATCGCATTGGGAGTCGTCCTCCTCTTAACGCTATATGCTAAAACCGAATTCAATATCGGTAACAGACAGCCATACTCCCACCAATTGTATGCCATCGGCCACGGCGATCGCATCGGTATGACAGTCGGTACCGCCCCGGAATTATTCCCTTCCATTCCGGAAATAAAAGAATGGACACGCTTTATCAACAGCGGGTTGGCGGACTTGACCATAGACAACAACTACTACCAGGCAAACAGCCTTGCCGTCGATTCCAACTTCTTCCGGATGCTGGGCTATTCGCTCATCGGATGCAACCGCGACAAGGCGCTAAGCGGAACAGACGAGGCCGTCATCTCCGAACCGTTAGCCCGTAAAGTATTCGGTAATGAAAATCCTATCGGACGCACAATCATGTACCAGAGCCAAACACCGCTACGGGTCATCGGGATTCTCCCGGCCTTCGATCCGACAGAACTGCTGAAACCGGTCGACCTCCTGGTCTCTATCAAATTGGTGGAAAAGGCTTATGCCTGGATGGATAACTTCGGTTCAACCCAAACGTTCGTCACGTTGGCAGAAGGGGCTACACCCGGCACCGTCTCCCGAAAACTGCTCGACAGCTATAAAAGTTATTGGAATTATTGGAAAGAAGACAACAGCACGAACTCCTTTATATGGGGTTCATCACTCACACGCATGGACGAAATATACTTTTCCCCCATGAACCATTACACTCCTTTCCGCAACGGGACACGGAAACAGGTTCAAATCTTATTGGCCATCGCGATGATCTTGCTCCTTTCGGCCGTCTTCAACTACATCAACCTGACCGTGTCGCAAACCGGCAAGCGGGCACATGAGATGGCGACTCGCCGGTTGATGGGCGATTCTGCCGGGCAAATCGTGTTGCGCTATCTCGCCGAGTCGGCAATCTTCACAACCGGGTGCTTCATCGGCGGATGCCTCATCGCCGTCATTGCCAAACCCTATTTCGAATACTTGCTCTCTACCCAAATCGCTATGTCGCTTTCTCCCGCAACGGTCGCCTACAGCCTGCTGTTATTAGTTGGAATCACCGGCATATCAGGATTAGTACCGGCACTCATCATTCGTAAATACAGCCCGATAGATATTGTAAAGGGGAACTTCCGCTTGCAGAACAAGCAACTGTTCAGCCGCCTGTTCATCATCGTGCAGAACGTGATCAGCACGTTCCTCATTACGTTGGGACTGACAATGGCCGTCCAAATGCACTACCTTGCTACCCTGCCGACCGGCTATAATACCGATCTGGTCTTTGTAAGGACCTGGGATTTAGGAGCGACCTACGACAAACAAGCCATCCTCCAGAAACGTTTGCAGGCATTGCCCCAGGTGGCAGAAGTGGCGTTGGCACGGAAACTGCCTTTCGCCAGCGGCCACGACGGCGTACACCAGCCGGACGAAGAGGAAATGTCATGGCTCCACCTCTCGGATATGGACAGCACAACATTCCGGATGTTGGGCTTCGAAGTAGCAGAACGCTGGTCAGACCCGCTACCCGGCATGGTTTGGGTAACGGAAGAGACCTGCCGCCGTTACAACCTTTCGGCCGACAACCCCCATTTCGGAAAGAACGGCAACGAGGGCGGCTACCGGTATAACGTCTGTGGTGTTATCCGTGATTATCGTTCACTCATGGCGTTAAGCACTCCGACACCCGATTCGCACGGAGCGGTCAGGGTGATGAACCCGCAAGGCTATGTGATCAGCCAAGTCATCCGGACCCGAGGTGACCGTTCGGAAGCCCTGGCAGCCATCCGCCATACCTGCCGGGAAGTGTCCAAAGAGGTGATCGGGATACCGAAAGACTTGGAGGCCGATTATATCGATGATTATCTGGACAAAGATTTGACACACGAGAAGAACATCGTGATGCTCGTCCTTTGCTTCATGGTCATCTCCATCCTCATCTCTGCCATGGGACTGTTTGCCATGTCGATAAGCTACACCGAACAGCAAAGCAAGCGGATTGCCTTGTGCAAAGTGATGGGAGCCGAAACAAGCAGTGCGGTATGGGAACTTTCCAAACGGTTCATGACGCTCTCGTTGCTTGCCGCCTGCTTCGCCCTGCCCATCAGTTTGAAAGCGGTTCAAATCAGTTTGGAGTCATTCTATAACCGCATCGCCTTCCCGTGGCATCTCATAGCCGCGGCTGTTTTGGCAACCGTAGCCATCGCTTTCGTGTCAATCATCAGTCAAACTTTAAAAGTCGCCCGCCGTAACCCTATCGAAAGCATCCGGACGGAATAAAAACAACAGTATATAACAGGTAACATCATTATAAAAAACGAAACAAGTCATGATTAAAATAAAGAATCTCAGCAAAAGCTTCCGGACGGAAGAAGTAGAAACCATCGCGCTCAACGGCGTAAGCATGGAAGTGAAAAAGGGCGAGTTCGTCGCCATCATGGGCCCCAGCGGATGCGGCAAATCGACCTTGCTGCATATTCTCGGGCTGCTGGACAACCCGGACGAAGGCAGCTACCTGTTGGATGAAGAAGAAATGGGGCACTTGAAAGAGAAAGACCGAACCCGTTACCGCAAAGGACGTATCGGGTTCGTCTTCCAGAGTTTTAACCTCATCGACGAGCTGACGGTGGAAGAAAACATAGACCTCCAACTGAAATACCTTGGCGTACCCAAAGCCGAACGCAAGCAGCAGGTACTTGACATCCTGCGCAAAGTGCGCCTCAGCCAACGCGCCAAACATTACCCCCAACAACTCTCCGGAGGCCAACAGCAACGAGTAGCCATCGCCCGCGCCGTGGTAGGCAAACCTAAATTGATTTTGGCCGACGAGCCGACCGGCAACCTCGACTCCAAGAACAGTCTCGAAATAATGAAACTGCTCAGCCAGTTGAACGCCGAAGGAACGACTATCGTCATGGTGACACACTCGCAGCACGATGCCACATACGCGGACCGAATCCTCAATCTTTTCGACGGACAAATCGTCAATGAGCAGGAAGGATTTGAAATATAACGGTATAAGCAATCGTTCTTCAGGCTTTTCACTACAGCCCAAGGCAAACGCACCAGAAATTGCTATCCGGAATCACATCTCTTCTTCCATGCAAATTTCGCAAACCAACTGTCATACTATCATATCCGGTTGTTAACTTCTGTTTCACAATATGTTAAAGCATGACAGTTGTTTTTGCAAAACATTTATAGGGTCAGTCCGTATCGGTGGCGAAAACAGATGGACGCTTTATGATTTTGGTACGGCTGCCCTGCACTACAGCCATATTTACTTTCATAATATTAAAATAATACTTACTTTTGCATTGAACTTTAATATACTTTAAGCAAGACATTAATATTAACGATTAGAAGATATCACAAATATAAGTGAATCAATGATCAATGATTTGGAAATCAAGAAAAACCGGACCGTACAGGCATCTTGGCTGGCCATAGCTAACCTGTTGTCGTTAAGTGCAGGTATGTTCATATCGGCAATCCTCAGCCGTTTCATGACAGTAACCGAATACGGTACTTACCGCCAGGTATTTTATGTTTACTCCACGTTGTTGATCATCTTTTCAATGGGCATTCCCAAGGCCTATTCTTATTTCCTTCCCCGCGTACCGGTTGAAGAAGGAAGAGACGTTGTGCGTAAATTAAGCCTGTTGTTTCTAACCTTTTCATCTATCTTTTCAATCATCCTGTTTTCCGGAGCCCGGACAATTGCAGAATTGCTCAACAACCCACTGTTAACAAACAATTTAAAATATTTCGCGATTACTCCCATGTTGCTTATGCCGGTTATGGGAGTGGAAAACATATTGACAGTGTATGGCATGTCGCGGTTTGTAGTCATATATATAATGATCAGCCGCATAGCGATGATTGCATGTACTGTGCTCCCTGTTGTCGCACTCAATACCGGAACATCGGGCGCACTCATCGGATTTGTTGTTTCATCACTGGTTTCTTGCCTTGTCGGTCTCAAATTATCTTCCGTACCGTTCAGGAACGTCCTTTCAAAGAAAACCGATTTGACAGTCAAGAATATATTCCGATTCTCTACCCCGGCTTTAGTTTCAAGCGTCTACGGATTTATAATCAGTTCGTCAAGTCAATTTTTCGTAAGCCGTTATTTTGGAGTGGAAGATTTTGCAATGTTTGCCAACGGTTATCGTGAGCTACCGTTTGCCGGAATGGTGATCGGTGCTACCGCCGGCGTGTTACAGCCTGAGTTTTCACGGATGTCAAAAAACGGAGCCGACAACGTCCAATTCGTTACATTATGGAAAAATGTCATCTACAAATCATCGTCCGTCATCTATCCCATATCCGTATTTTGCTGCCTCTTTGCCCCGGAAATCGTATGCTTGTTATACGGAAGTTATTATAGAGAAACAGCCAATCTATTTCGGATCGTAACCATCATAAATTTGACCCGTATCGTACCTTATGGTCCCATTTTGTTTGCCTTGGGAAAAGGCTGGAAATTTGCCAATACGCATTTGGCAACCGCTCTGCTCCTCGTCGGACTCGATTTACTGTGCGTGAATCTGTTTCCATCATTATCGGCAATCGCAATCATTGCAGCATCAACAACCCTGTTTTGTATAATAATTCTAATATCAACCATTGCGCATTTGTTAAAAACACCTCTTACGGAACTCATGCCCTGGAGAAAGATGTCAAGCATCTTGTTTGTTTCAGTCACAACTTGTTCCGCGGCAAGAATGATCATTTATCTGACAGGTATGACACACAATTTAGCCGTAGTCTCGACCGGCTTCACCCTATATCTGTCATTCTATCTGTTCATCTCATTCAGAAGCGGAATAAATTACATAAAAATATTCGATTCCTTACTATCCGGAACAAACATAAACAGGTTAATGAAATCAAAACTAAAAAACAATTAATCAAATATGGCAAACTCAAATAAAACACGATATACGGACAACCATGTCACATCGGAAACGGCCCCCAGAAACATTGCCGTAATCTTAGCCGGCGGTCACGGGCGTCGTTTCAGCAAAACCGACATCCCCAAACAGTTCCATGAACTTAACGGGAAACCTATACTTATTTACACACTCGAACATTTCGAACGGAACGACAAAATAGATGCTATAGTGATAGCCTGTCTTGAAAGTTGGATTTCCGAACTGGAGCGTCTCTTGAAAAAATTCAAGATATCAAAGGTCGAAGGAATTGTTAGGGGGGGGGTAAACTACTGGTTATCAACACATAACGTATTAAAACACATAAAAAAGCATGATTCGGGGAACCCAATCGTTCTCATTCATGACGGAGTAAGGCCATTAATCGACGCGCAAACCATAGACCGTAATATCGAGGCTGTAAGAAAATACGGTTCATGTATTACATGTACGCCTGCCATCGAAACATACGCCAATAAAAAAAACGATGGAAAACTCACAATACCTAAACGTGACGATTTATTAATCGTACGCGCCCCACAAAGTTTTTACCTGAACGAAATATGGGCCGTTTACGAAAAAGCACGTTCGGAAAATCATGACAGATTCATCGACTGTTGCTCGATGATGAACCATTACGGCATGAACTTGCATACCATAATGGGTTCCTCTGAAAACATTAAGATTACCTATCCAATGGACTTTCTTGTGTTCAAAGCCATAGAGGAGGCAAGAAAGGACGATGATTCTTTAACTTCAGACCTGCAACATGACTCTTTTTGACCACCCTATAGTCGTATCGGATCTCCAATACATTTGCGAAAGTACGGATTGGAGCACTTTTGCAGGCAAGACCATCCTGATAACCGGAGCCAATGGTCACATAGCGACTTATCTGGCCTATTCTTTCCTGTATGCCGTCGAAGAGAGAAAACTTGACGTCACGATCGTCGTATTGTCCAGGGATAAGGAAAAAATGAAAAAAAAATATTCTTCAATGGCCGGTCGAACATATTTCCATCTGCTGGCAGCGGACGTATGCGAAAAAATCGGCTACAAAAAAAGAATCGACTATATATTTCATTTTGCCGGAAACGCCTCCCCCCACTTTATACAAACCGATCCGGTCGGAATCTTAAAAACGAACGTTCAAGGGACTTTCAATATCGCCGAACTGGCTATACACCACCCGGGATGTAAGATCATATACGCTTCGACCCGGGAAGTTTACGGGCAAGGCAGCACAAACAGCACGCTTTCGGAAAAATCGTTCGGAGCCCTCGACCCATTGGAACCACGTTCTTGTTATCCGGAAAGCAAAAGAGCCGCAGAAACAATCTTGGAGGCCTATCGTAACCAATACGGCATAAGATATGCAACCGCCCGTATAGCTCACTGTTACGGGCCAGGCATGAACCTCCAAAATGATGGACGCGTCATGGCTGATTTTCTGGACAGCGCCCTTTCCGGAAACGATATCACCATACATACCGACGGTTCAGCATTGCGATCATTTTGCTACATTGCCGACGTAATCTCCGGCATACTTGCCATTGCCGCAGATAAAAGCGACACTACGGCTTTCAACTTGTCAAACGAGACCGAGGAAATCAGCATACTTGACCTTGCATATATTATTGCTCAAAAAACGCCCGGCATCCACGTAAAGGTAATGAATAAGCCTATCAATCCGGACCGATACTGTACGTATAAACGGACCCCGTTGGACTGTTCCACCCTCACTAAACTGGGCTGGAACCCGCAAATCAATTTAAAAAACGGCATTCATCGGACACTCGACAGTTTTTTTAATCCATAATCCAAGAAATCGACATGATATATTACTACTTCAAATATTTAAAAATCCGCATTGCCAGAATCGTATTCCGGACAATTTACCCGTTCTTCCCGATAAAAAGCAACCGGATTACTTTCTGCTCGTTCGAAGGCTTACAATACACTTGCAATCCGAAATATATTTTCGAAAGCATGTACCACCGTTTCGGACGGGAATACGATTACGTATGGATATTGGCCAGACAGGCAGATATGCCCGAAGAATTCAGACAGTCGGTAAAGATCGTAAAACCCAAGTCGGCAAAATATATTTATTATCTCATAACATCGGGAGTCATAATCAACAACATAGGGTTCGAAGCTATTTTCCCCAAGCGGAAAAAGCAATTATTCATCAACACATGGCACGGAGGAGGTGCATACAAACTGATTTCTCTGGACCTGAAACTATATTCGAATACCTACAAGCGTTATGTCAGCCGAATCCATAAACTCGGAAGAGATACGACAGATTACTTCTTATCGAGCAGCAGAGCTTTTACCGACAATACATCACGGGATCTCGTCATTGACAGAAAGTGTTTCATTCCCACCGGAATGCCTCGAAACGACCGTTTCTTTTCGAAAGATACCGAAAAAACACAGTCCCTCAAAAAACGAATCTGTAACGAATATCATATAAATCCGGACACCTTGCTGGTACTCTATGCCCCTACATTCAGAGGGCATGGAAAAATGATGCGAAACATAGCCAACGATGTATGTTGTTCCCGCGTGGAAAGTGTTCTCACCAAGTCTTTTCACAAAAAAGTCACATTCCTATACAGACGGCATATTTCCAGATACGACAATGAAGTTTGTTTTAAAAACATGGATGTAAATGTGATTGATTTGACTCATTATCCGGACATGCAGGACCTGCTTGACCTGGCCGACATACTGATAACCGATTATTCTTCTTCCATCTGGGACTTTTCTTTCACCGGCAAACCGGGATTCCTGTATATCCCCGACTCCACGGAATATATCGAAGAAAGAGGCTTTTACCTCCCGTTCAGCCAATGGCCTTTCCCATATTCCGGAACGATTGACGGACTATGCACGCTTTTAGCCTCCTATTCGGCAGAGGAAAATCATAAGCGCACATCCGCACATCAAAATTTGCTTGGTTCTCATGAATGCGGAAATGCGACCGGGAAAATTGTGGATATCATCGTGAAACACCGTACAGGTACATAGAAAAAATAACAGGACAAATCTTCAACAATTATTCAAAGCATCCTGTCGCGATAAATATTCAAGCAAAATTTCGACTTGCCTCTTACGTGTGTATTGTCGTATTTTGTCCCAATTGCGTGGCAAAACCTCCTTGTTTTTCCAAATATGATAACAACGGAGAATCATTTTCTTGATTTCCTCTACATCCGACTCATCGACTGCAAATCCGGCCTGGGTTTCCTCCAATAATGCCGCAATTACATCGTTCGGATCACAAATGGCAAGGATAGGCTTATTGGTCGCAAGATAGTCAAACAATTTACCGGTATAAACTCCTTTTCTCCCTTTCGGATGTACCAAAACCAAAGTGTCGGCTTCCAACGACATGCGTATAGCCTCGTCGTGTTTTACTTCAGGAATTTGAACCACATTCGACTCTATATTTTTGGGTAACGACAACTCTTTGAAATTTCCAACTATATTTATACGACTATCCTGTGGAAGCTCACCAGTTGCAATAAGTTCGGAAAAAGCTTTGAACCAATTACTTGGGTCCATAAACAAATAAAACTTACCTATAAAAGCCATTGTATACACAGGCTGAAAAGAAGCGTCGTATATTTCCTCATAATCATATCCGTTCTTAACCTCCAACACTCGATTATGCCCTCCCAAACGTTTAAAATCATCCACAAGCGGAACAGATACAGACAAGACCAAATCTGCTGCTTCAAGGATTTTCCGCTCATATGGCCGAATACGTTGAATTGCCCGAAGTGGTAAAAACGGACTTTTCGACATCTCGTCCCGCATATCTGCAATCCAATAAATCCCAGGGAATCTACTATGCAACCTATAAGCAATCATGTGCGGAGAGAGAAAATCATAGGTACTCAACACGACATCAAATCGTTCCTTATTCATTAGCCTGCAAATCTTCCTATAAGCCCTAAACCTCCATAAAAGCTTAAAATCCAAACTTAGACGAAATTGCAACGATTGCATATAACGCCTGATATTCCATCCGGCTTTTTGTAATCTATAAGCCTTTTCCTTTGATTCCGATAATATATAATCTTTGACATAATGAACTTCACAGCCCTGCCATATTATAGTTTCATCACTATCCCCTTCAGTCACTACCGTAACGGTATTTCCCGCCTCACTAAAATATTTAGCAAATGCATTAATACGAAAAGAAGCGATGCGATTATTCGGATAAAAGAAATTACTAATAATTAAGACCTTCATAATTTACTTGCCATTTTATTTTAGACATGCCTGCCCAAAAACAATGCAAAAATAGAAAATTTTCTAAAAAAACGAAGGCCGCAGAATTCACATCCGACGGCCTCCTACACTAACCCTTAACTTTTAACCAATGAAAAACAATAATCTACTTTATTAATTTTTTAGCGAAGCGATTGCGGCTTCGTAATTCGGTTCGTTTGTTATTTCGGAAACCAGTTCCTCATAAACAATTTTACCTGCTTCGTCGATAACTATCACGCCACGGGCCAATAAACCTTTCAGCGGACCGTCGACCATCAGCATCCCGTACCCGTTTTCAAAACAAGAACAACGGAATGCGGAAAGTGGAATCACTTTATCAATACCTTCCGTGGTACAGAAACGTCCTTGCGCAAAAGGCAAATCTTTTGATACGGCAAGCACCACAGTATTCGGAAGAGAAGCGGCTTCTTTATTAAAACGTCTTACCGATGCGGCACACACAGCAGTGTCCAAACTCGGAAATACGTTAATCACGACTTTCTTACCTTTTAAATCTTTCAGATGCAATTCGGATAAATCGCCCTTTACACCTTTAAAATCAGGAGCCTCTGCTCCAACTGCGGGCAATGAACCGTTCGTATTGACTTCATTACCTTTAAATGTTATTTTTGCCATCTTTTGTAGTATTTTATATTCTTTATCAAAAGCGGCTTACAAATATAAGTCGCTTTGTATGACTTAAACAAAGGAATCTGAATAATGTTTTCCTCTTTAACTCTTTTTAATTACTGCTCACGATAACTCTTTTTCTATCTTTGACCCAAAATAGAAAGAAAATGGATGGGTTGATTATTTGTTTACTTGTCGTAATCATTGCTTTACAGGTCTTTTTCCGTCCTCGGAAAGACCATTCGGACATCGCAGGCGAGTTGAAACGGTTGCTTGACGAAATGCAGCGCTCATTTGAACGCATCGAAAAAAACTTTCGGGAAGACTTTCGCCTGAACCGGGAAGAAGGTCGCATCGTCGCCAGGGACAACCGGGAAGAACTGACGCGCTCCATGAACGAATTTCGGAATGCCTTCGATCGGGGGATCACTTCCTTCAATACCTTGCAACGCGAAAAGTTCGCCAGTTTGGACGAACAACAACGCCTGTTGGTTGCCAATACGGAAAAGCGTTTGGATGAAATACGCATAACGGTGGATGAAAAACTTCAAAAGACACTGAATGACCGGATCGGACAATCTTTCCGTCTTGTCACCGAACAATTGGAAAGCGTGCAAAAAGGACTCGGAGAAATGCAAACGTTGGCACAAGATGTCGGTGGTTTGAAACGTGTCCTCAGCAATGTGAAGACACGCGGCAACATCGGAGAAATCCAATTGAGCATGCTGCTTGAACAAATTCTGGCGCCGGAACAATACGAAGCGAACGTGCACACCCGCAAAGGATCGGATGCCGTCGTGGAGTTTGCCGTCAAACTTCCGGGACGTGACGATGTCCGCGAATTCGTCTATCTGCCGATAGACGCAAAATTCCCCAAAGATGTCTACGAACAGTTGCTCGATGCATACGATCATGCCGACACACAAGCCATAGAGGCAGCCGGAAAACTATTGGAAACAACCATTAAAAAGATGGCAAAGGATATTTCCGACAAGTACCTGGCTCCCCCTGCCACCACCGATTTCGGTATCATGTTCCTGCCTTTCGAAGGAATTTATGCGGAAGTCGTACGCCGCTCCTCCCTGCTGGAAGAACTACAGCGCAACTATAAGGTGGTCGTCACCGGCCCGACGACGCTTGCCGCCATCCTGAACAGCCTGCAAATGGGATTCCGCACGCTCGCCATCCAGAAACACTCCGGCGAAGTTTGGAGCATCCTGGGAGCGGTAAAGAAAGAATTCGAGAAGGTAGGCGGCATGCTGGAAAAAGCACAGAAGAACTTGCAGACCGCCAGCGGACAGATCGAAGAGGTGTTAGGGACACGCACACGCGTGATCCAGCGCAAACTGAAAGATGTAGACACCCTCAGCGACAGGGAGGCACGCGCTATCCTTCCCGAAATAGGTTCATTAACGGATGAAGAAGACGAAAACAGATCATGAAAAAGAGACAGATTCCACATACATACGCCATCATATTTTATATCATTCTTTTCTGTGCCGCCCTCACCTGGATCATTCCGGGCGGACAATACAAAGAGAGTATTAATGCCGCCGGAGAAAAAACGGTTGTCTACGAAGCGGTAGAACATGTTCCGCAAACCTGGCAGGTGTTCTCGGCTTTTTACAAAGGATTTGTCGACAAGGCGGATATCATCGTCTTCATCCTGATCATCGGAGGGGCGTTCTGGATCGTCAACGACAGCAAGGCTTTCGATATCGGAACCGTCAGTTTCCTGCGCCGTGCCCGTAAAATGGAAAACAACCGCTTCTTACGCAAAATCGGAGTCGAGAATTTCTTACTGACATCCATCATGCTACTATTCAGCATATTCGGTGCTGTCTTCGGGATGAGTGAAGAGACAATCGCATTCTGCCTGGTGCTTGTCCCGATGGCGATCTCGATGGGGTATGACTCCATTACAGGCGTTTGCATGGTCTTTGTCGCCGCCGGATTAGGATTTGCCGGAGCGATACTGAACCCGTTTACAATCGGTATCGCCCAAGGGCTGGCCGGCATTCCGCTCTTCTCAGGAATCGAATACCGGATATTTTGCTGGTTCGTAATCAACATGATCGGTTTCACCTGGATACTGCGTTATGCCGCCAAGGTCAAGAAAGACCCGAAATCATCACCGGTCTACGAAGAGGACCGGTATTGGCGGGATCTGCACGGCAATAATCCGCCGGATACAAGCTATCATACACCACGTGCCGCCTGGATCAGTTTCGGGATACTGGCAACCGTACAAATCATTTTCGCGATTTATTACCCGGCCACTACGCTACAAATCGGGAACGGCATAATCAAAGGATTGCCTCTCCTTCCCATTTTGACGGCAGCATTTATCTTGACATCCTTGTTCACCCTACGCAGGACAGTCCATCTTTATATCCTGAACCTTCTCTTCTTTTCCATATTTTATTTGATAACGGGAGTGATGGGATATGGTTGGTATATCATGGAGATAGCCACCTTGTTCTTCGCTCTCGGACTGGCGGCCGGCATCGCCAACAACCGGACTCCGAACGAGCTGGTCAAACTGTTCCTGGACGGATGCAAGGACATTATGAGCGCAGCCTTGGTTGTCGGCCTTGCTGGCGGTATTATCGTGATATTGAAAGACGGGCTTGTCATCGACACCATTCTCTACAACCTGGCAAAAGGGATGGAAGGACTCGGACAAGTAGCGACCGTCGGCATGATGTACGTGATCCAGACCTTGATCAACCTGATCATTCCTTCCGGAAGTGCCAAGGCAGCCCTGACCATGCCGATCATGGCTCCTTTCTCCGACTTGATCGGATTGTCAAAGCAAGCGACCGTGATGGCCTTCCAGTTCGGAGACGGATTCACCAATATGATCACCCCGACATCGGGAGTGCTGATCGCAGTTCTGGGTGTCAGCCGCATCCCCTACGACAAATGGTTTCGCTGGGCATGGAAATTCATATTGCTTCTGGTAATAGTCGGATTCCTGTTGCTAATACCGACAGTATTGGTTCCGATGAACGGATTTTAATGGAACGGAAGATCATACATATCGACATGGACGCCTTCTATGCTTCTGTGGAACAGCGGGATAATCCGTTCCTTCGCGGAATTCCGCTTGCGGTCGGCCACGCAAAGGAACGGGGTGTCGTAGCGGCAGCAAGCTACGAAGCCCGGAAATTCGGCGTACGTTCAGCCATGTCGTCACAAAGGGCTAAACGTTTATGCCCGCAACTCACGTTTGTACCCGGACGGATGGATGTCTATAAAGCGGTGTCCCGCCAGATACACGAAATCTTCCACGAATATACGGACATTATCGAACCGCTTTCACTGGACGAAGCGTTTCTGGACGTAACCGAGAATAAACAGAATATCCCTCTTGCCGTCGACATCGCCAAAGCGATCAAGCTAAAAATCCGGGAAGAGCTGCACCTGATTGCCTCGGCAGGTGTGTCGTATAATAAGTTTTTGGCTAAAATCGCCTCCGACTACCGCAAACCGGACGGACTTTGCACCATCCACCCGTCCCAGGCGGAAGAATTTATCAAGCGTCTGCCGATTGAGTCCTTCTGGGGCATCGGACCTGTCACCGCCCAAAAGATGCACATATTAGGCATCCATAATGGTGAACAGCTGAGAGCGTGTTCACAAGAAATGCTTACCCGCCAATTCGGTAAAGCCGGCGTTCTATACTATGAGTTTTCAAGGGGAATAGACCTGCGTCCTGTCGAGGCTGTCCGTATCCGTAAATCCGTGGGGTGTGAACATACGCTGGAAAAAGACATTTCCCGGCAATCGTCCGTCATCATCGAATTATATCATGTTGCAACCGAACTGATCGAACGGTTGCAACGGACCGGTTTCAAAGGGAACACTCTCACTTTAAAGATTAAATTCCATGATTTCAACCAAAAGACCAGAAGTTTCACCCAAAGCCACGAACTGACTACTTTAGCCGAAATACTCCCCTTGGCCAAAGGACTGTTGAAAGACATCGAATATACGACCCACCCGATTCGCCTGATCGGGCTTTCGGTCTCCAACCCTTACGAGAAGAACGAAGAGAAAGCCCGCTGGGAACAACTAAGTTTCGAATTCAGCGACTGGGATTACTCCAAATAAGTATATCCATACAAACCGGAACGATAGTTGGAAAGGAACTCCTTGCCTTCTTCAACCGAAATCTTTCCCTCCTTTACAGACTTAGTCACCCAAGTTTCCAGCGTCCTCACCAGTTTTTTAGGATTATACTGAACATAATCGAGCACTTCGGCAACCGTTTCACCGTCAATGACCTGCTCGATGTTGTAACCCTTTTCATCCACCGTTACATGCACGGCATTCGTATCGCCGAAGAGATTGTGCATGTCTCCCAGAATTTCCTGATAGGCTCCTACCAGAAAGACACCGATATAATAAGCATCTTTTCCTTTCAGCGAATGTACCGGTAAATCATGAGAAACATTACGTGTCGAAACAAAATTGGCGATCTTCCCATCCGAGTCGCAGGTTATATCCTGCAAAGTAGCCGTCCGGTCGGGCCGCTCGTCCAACCGCTGGATAGGCATGATCGGAAAAATCTGATCGATCGCCCAAGAATCCGGTAAAGACTGGAAAAGCGAGAAATTACAGAAATATTTATCGGCCAACAGCTTGTCCAGTTTACGAAACTCATCCGGCGCATGTTTCAGACCGGAAGCGATCTGGCTGATCTCGCGTGTCACAGACCAATACAAGCGCTCGATCTGGGCGCGGGTCTTCAAATCGACAATGCCATGACTGAACAAATCCAACGCTTCCTCGCGTATTTGTTGCGCATCGTGCCACGCTTCCAACATACGGCTCTGATTCAACTTGTCCCAAATCTCATACAATTCCTGCACAAGCTCATGGTCGGATTCACTCACTTCGAAGTCTTCATCCATTTCCGGAAGCGTAGCCGTTTCCAGCACTTCAAAGACCAAAACAGAATGATGGGCAGTCAACGAACGTCCGCTTTCCGTTATGATATTCGGATGCGGAATACCGTTTTTGTCACTGACATCGACCAGCGTGGATATAGAGTCGTTTACATATTCCTGAATGGAATAATTGACGCTGCTCTCGCTATTGGAAGAACGAGTACCGTCATAATCGACTCCCAGCCCGCCGCCAATATCCACAAACTCGATATTGAAGCCCATCGCATGCAATTGTACATAAAATTGAGACGCTTCACGTAAAGCTGTTTTAATACGGCGTATCTTGGTCACCTGACTGCCGATGTGGAAATGAATCAACTTCAGGCAATCCGTCAAATCTTTCTTTTCCAGGAAATCAAGTGCTTCCAGCAATTCGCTGGACGTCAGGCCGAACTTGCTGGCATCTCCCCCGCTCTCTTCCCATTTGCCACTGCCGGAAGAGGCCAGTTTGATACGGATGCCGATATTCGGACGAACATTCAACTGCTTGGCCATCTTGGCGATCAAAGCCAGTTCGTTGATCTTCTCGACAACCAGAAAGATGCGTTTGCCCATTTTCTGTGCCAGCAAAGCCAGCTCAATATAACTCTCATCCTTGTAGCCGTTGCAGATAATCAAAGAATCCGAATCCGTATTGACCGCAATCACCGCATGGAGTTCCGGCTTTGAACCGGCTTCCAACCCTAAGTTGAACTTCTTGCCATGACCGATAATCTCTTCCACTACCGGACGCATCTGATTTACTTTAATCGGATAGATAATGAAATTCTGCGCCTTATAACCATACTCATCGGAAGCTTGCTTGAAACAGTTCGCTATCTTTTCTATACGGTTATCCAGAATATCCGGGAAACGGATCAGTACAGGAGCCTCCACATCCCGTAATTGCAGTTCGTCGACCAGCTCTCTCAGGTCTACACCGACGCCGTCTTTACGAGGAGTTACCACTACATGACCCTTGTCATTGATACCAAAGTACGAAGTACCCCACCCCGTGATGTTGTAGAGTTCTTCCGAGTCTTCAATACGCCATTTTCTCATTTCTTCTTCAGTGCAAAAAATACATTTTTGTATTTGGAATAAATAACATAGATATTGTTCAGACGTTACAAGTCAATGTATTCATCGACAAGCTTATCTATCAAAATGGTTGTAAATATAAGCAATAGATATCTAATTATGGCAAATTTAGTCAAGAAAAACATCATACAGGGATAATTGTTCCGTTTCAGCCGGCAAGCGGCTGCATTCCATACGTCATTTAACCGGTATCGGTTCGACCGGTTGTTGTTTTGTCACATCCATAGGTACAGCTTGATAATGAACCGAAGAGAAATCGATCGCACGTAGGTCTATGCTGCGGATGGCACTGTTATACATCGTACGGAAATAGATAATCCGGTTCACCATATCCGTGGCCGATGTCCACTGAGTGGCACTCGGTATATCACTGGGAACCTGTCCCAGCGGAAATTCTATCCCTACTGGTATATCGAAATTGTTCAATATCTGAAACCCCTGCAAAACAGTTTCCAGAGCCGTTGCTTGCTGCGGTGCGGATGTCTGGTAGAAAGCAGCCCGCACAAAACGCGACGGAGGAGTCACATCTCCCGGAAGCCCCAAGAAACCGCTTCCCGCCCCGAAAGAACTCAGGCAAAGGTTTCCCAACTTTTGTGCGGGAGCCGTACCGGGAAAGAGATTGACATAATTGTTCAGGTTGGTCAGTTGCCATTCAAAACCCGGCGAATTCGTTAGTACTCCCAACGTATTCTCATAGAACCGGCAAGTGCCGTCTATCACTTCGAGGACAAGCTGACGTCCCGACACATCGGCAAAGCGCCAATGGACAGTAGAAGCCCGCGGGTCGATATTGATGATACGGACTTTCCTTACGGCCTCCTTCACCTCGTCGACCGTCTTGCATTCTCCCAACAGCCAAGGAACCAGTTGCAAATCGGCAATGCTTTTCTTCCTGTCGGCAACGACATATTCTTCATATTTGCCGTATCCGGGAAAATAGAACAGGCCGGCCGAAAGCCCTGCCTCGTTCAGCCCCTCGGCCACAAACTCCTTTTGTTCGACAGCAAGCCCCACATATCCGTAACGAGCCTTGAAGCACATGCCACCAAGGCTGTCAGGAGTGTATGACTGTCCGGCGTATCCTCGCGGAACGACAACATACTGGCTGTTCAGGTTACTGCCTCCCCATTCGATCGTCCGTGCAACAATCGTCACATTGTCTTTACTCTTCAAAGTTATACCCGTACAAGCCTTCGAGGAAGACGGATAAAAGAACGCCCCGGCAATAGCCAGTAACATAAAAGATTGTTTTAGTCCCATAATTATCGTTTTTCAATTAAAACATTGCCGCAAAACAAATTGTTTACACTTAAAACAATTAGTAATATGAATAGATTTAATGGACAAACAGCACTCGTAACAGGCGGTGCAAGCGGCATCGGAGAAGCGACCGTAAAAAGACTGACGGCTGAAGGAGCCAACGTCATGATAGCGGATTACAATTTAAAAGTAGCGGAAAATCTGGCAGAGCAACTTCTAGCCAAAGGCTATCAAGCGAAAGCGATCTACTATAATGCCACCGAAATAGAGAGTGGTACGGAAGCTGTAGCGAAGACGATCGAATGGAAAGGAAACCTCGACTGTCTGGTCAACAATGTCGGAGGAAGTGATTTAAAGCGGGACCTGGCTGTCGGCGAACTCGACATGAACTATTTTGAGGAAGTATTCCACCTGAACCTGAAAAGCATGCTGGCAACTATACGGGCAGCCTTGCCGGCCATGACAAGCAAAGGAAAAGGAAGCATTGTCAATGTTGCTTCAATCAGCGGATTTATGGGAGATTTCCGAGGTACGCTTTACGGCATGAGCAAAGCCGGAGTCATCAATCTAACCCGTTATGTAGCCACCCAGTACGGTCATAGCGGAATTCGCTGCAACGGTGTTGCTCCGAATCTGGTACTGACTCCCGCCGCAATCCGCAACCTCCCTGACACTATCCAAAAAATCTTTCTGAAATACAACACTGTCCCTTATTTGGGAGATGCGGCCGACATTGCGGCAACTATAGCTTTTCTGGCTTCTGACGATGCTCGCTATATCTCCGGACAAACCATTATAGCCGACGGAGGCATGGGCTGCCACAATCCGACCATTGCAGATATCCTTTCATTGGCTGGCAAATAAAAAAACTCCAAGGGGATGTTGACATATCCCCTTGGAGTTTTTTTCAGACCATTTATCACTCATCTTTTATAAATTCAATTCTTGCAGTATCTCACCTTTCGCATTCAGCACACGAAGCGTCATTTCTTTTCCTTTTTTCTGCAAGACCATGACGGTCGCTCCATCCATCCGATACCCGCCGCCTATTACGACAGGATACGGATTTCCCGAAACACCTTTGGGCTGATAAGCGAAACGATGCGTATGTGCGTTGATGCTGACTGCAAACGGGGCTTTTTCCAAAATCGCGCCCCATTCATCCCGGCAAGGATTATAAGAATCATACACATCTCCTTTCCCATAGATCGGAACATGATGGACCAGCACACGTTTGGAAGCCTTTTTGAACGCCTTGGATGCCAGCTCCTCTTTCAGGAAACCGGCTTGCGCCTTACGCAAGTCCGAAAAATCGTTCAACCCGTAATAGACCCAATGCGTATCCGGTTTGTCTTCGCCGCAATCCAACATGACAATACGCGTATCGCCCCAGTTGAAAGCACCGTAGGTCTTATTTCCCACATAGTCGAAAAGGCTGCGCATGCCAATCGAATAAGCATTGCGTATCTCGTGGTTGCCACGGATATAAAATACAGGCACCCGGTCGGCTCCGACCGTTTCGTTCAGTTCACTGAGGAAACGGGTCGCCTCGTCATGGTTAGCCGGATCGTCGATGCAATCGCCATTGAAAATGACAAAATCATATTCCAAATCCTTCACCTGCTTATATAACGCCTGCAAAGTCTCGGACTGTTTATGCAGATCGTTGAATATAACGGCCGTAAAATCCGTGTCTGTCGTGGCAGGCAAAGTAAAAGTATGGAAATCGGAAACAGCCGTTTCACCAAACAATTTTTTATAAGCCTGATAGAGCATGATTTCCTGTGAACAAACACGGTAATAATAGGTTTTCCCAGGTTCCAGACCTTCCAATCTGATTTTATTTTGCAGACCGTTGCAGATCACCTGCCCGTCCACAATCGTACGGGCTTTTTGCAAATGCTCTTTATCGGTTCCATATTCCACCCAGCTATAAGACGGGACGGTTGTCTGCCACATAACCGTAATTCCGTTTCCTACGGGATTCTGAAGGTAGGGTTCCGTACGGAATATCTTGGCCGCGGGCTGGTTGAAAATAATATCCGTAAGGATCGGGCGATGGTCGGAAGCGGCCGGCTCGTCCCATACACGGGAGGAGATACGGGTAAAGGCAATCGTATCTTTTGCATAAGCGGCAATATAATCAATCGTTTCGTCAGGTTTATCAGCCGGGAAAGTCGGCTTCCTCGTATCCGTCAAGATCACAAAATCGTTCTGCAACTGCCGGATAAAATCCGAATGGGGACGCGCATTCATATCGCCGGCAATAAAGAAAGGCTTGTTTGCCGAAACCGCCACCTGCCTGATAACCGGCAGGGAAAGCATCCGGTCTTCCTCCGTCAGCGAAAGGTGCGTACAGCAGTAGATATACTTTTCAAATTCCACGACAAGCAATGTCCGGGCTTCCTCTCTTCCGGGAAGGGGCAAATAACGATAGCCGAGTGGCTTCTCCTTGCTCAACATGCCGATACCGTATTTTCCACCGTCATAATCAATTGCCGGGGCATACGTATAATACATCAAAGTGAGTCCGGCTATTTCTCGCAAGACATCTTTTCCACCGCTACGGCCTGTTACACTATCGATCTCCTGAACGGCCACGACATCGGGACAAATCTTATTGATCACTTCCGCCGTACGCCGGAAATCAGCCACATTGTCCAAACCTCTGCCATTACGGATGTTATAGCTCATAATACGCAACGTATTATTCTCACGTTCACTTCTCTCTTCTGAGTAAACTTTTCCAAGTGGCAACAGCAACATCCATGCTGTCACCAGCCAAACCGCTTGTTTCATCATTATCGCCGAATTAATAGATTAGGACACAAAAGTAACAACTTCCCATGATTCCGGCAAAATATTACACAATATCCCCCGATTTTGCCATTTTTCTATTTCATATGAAATTATAATTCATTCATAACTTACATTTTGTTAGGAAATGAGTATTTTTACCGACCAGAGGATTCATAAGGCAGGCAGTTTATTCCGATTCAAGATTTATTGCGTTGGCCAGGTAGCAAAAAATAGAACAAGATGTTAAACCTGAACTGCCGGAGAATCGAATATTCGCAAACAAGGACAAGTCTATATCCGCTCACGTCAAAATTTTCTTAATGACCTTCCGCCATGAGGTGCGCAGATTTTTTCCATGACGACCGTCTTCGTTGGCGGAAGCTGCCGAGATCAGAGATAATGACGACCGTCTTCATGGCAGCAAAGTCAATCTTCACGGCGATAAAGACGGTCGTCATCGCGAAAAACCGGCAAATAGATGAAAAAAAGATCCTTTTTACTCTCAAACAACAAGCAACAGGATCTTTCCGGTTCCAAGTTACCCAAACGTTAAATCAATCGTTTTTTACAATAAGGCCAAAGTTTTTTAAAAGACAGCATTCAACGTCCGTATCATATCATCAATATCTTCTTCCGTCGTGTCCCACGAAGTGACAAATCGTGCCTCATTGATTTCTTCATTCCACATATAGAAGAAATATTTCTCTTGTAACTTCCTCAACGGTTCTGTGGGAATGGTAAAGAAAAGCTGGTTGGACTCTATTTTCTGGGTAAACCGTATCTGCGGATATTTTTTCAAAGCTTCAGCCAGACGATAAGCACTTTCGTTTGCTTTCCGTGCATTTTCCAACCACAAGTCATTTTCCAGATAAGGAATAAACTGACAGGAAAGATAACGCAACTTGGATGCCAATTGAGCAGATTGCTTTCTGAAATACTGCAAATTTTCGGTTATCTCCGGACGGAAAGAGACGACAGCCTCTCCCATCATCATCCCGTTCTTGGTTCCTCCGAAACTGAGGATATCCACCCCGGCATCGGCAGTCACTTCACGCATCGAACAATTCAGGTAAGCACAGGCATTCGCCAAGCGTGCCCCGTCCATGTGTAAATACATATTATAAGAATGCAACAGATCGGCAATCGCTTTGACCTCTTCGATGGTATAAATCGTTCCCAATTCGGAAACTTGCGAAATATAAACAGCTTTCGGTTGCGAATGGTGGCAGACACCAAAATTATGCAGACGAGTTTTGATCAATTCCGGCGTCAATTTTCCATCGGAAGTAGGAATCGTCACGACAACGCAACCGGTCATACGGGCAGGAGCACCACACTCATCTACGTTGATATGAGCTGTTTCGGCACACAGAATACTATTGAACGGACGTGTCACTGCTTGTAAAGCGACAGAGTTCGCCCCCGTTCCGTTAAAAACAAAAAAAGGTGATGCCGTTTCACCAAACACTTCTCTTATTTTTGCAGTAGCTGCCGCTGTCCAAGGATCGTCGCCATACCCTACCGCATGATTATCGTTCGCCTTTATCACGGCATCCATCACCAAAGGATGTACACCTGAATTGTTATCACTTGCAAAACTTCTCATTTTCATTTAGTATTTTGCGCCAAAAATAATAAAAATAAGGGAGTGCGCAATATTCGTTTATGCCATGCAAGCCTTGATCCGGCATCTTACCCCTCTTATTCAGGATTGACGGAAATCTTTCAACACTTTCTGCAATTCCTGACGGGCAAAGAAAATACGACTCTTAACCGTCCCCAGGGGAACACAAAGTTTTTCGGCAATCTCATTGTACTTGTACCCTCCCAAAAACATGGAAAACGCAACTTTCAATTCATCGTTCAGACTATTGATCGCTCTTGTGATTTCTTTGATTTGATAAGCACCGTCAGGAGAATCAAAACCTGAGTTATTGCCAATATCCAGATTATACAAATCGACATTCCGGTCAACAACCGTTTGTGTACGAACGATTTTATGATAATTGTTTATAAAAATATTACGCATCACGGTTAAGACCCATCCTTTGAAATTGACATTATCTACGAACTTTTCCTGATTGTCTAAAACTTTCAGCGTTGTATCCTGCATCAAATCCTGGGCATCGTCCCTGTTTGCAGTGAGCATTAACGCAAAATTCATCATATTTTCTTGCATGCTCAATAATTTTTTCTGAAATTGCAACGCATTCATATTACTTGTTTTTATATGTTTAATACCGGTCTGGCATTATCCTTCAACATTGAAGGATATTACAAATGTAGAAATAATATCTTAATTAAAATACGGTTTGACTGTTATTAATATTAAAAATTGAAACTTAATGTTTTTACAACAAAAAACATTGAAAATGAGTAATATTTGCATTTTTTCAAATAACTAAAATATAAAATGAGCAACATGTATGTTACAAATTCGTACAACATGTAAAAAAGATGGAGAGTAATATAAAATGAAGAAAAATTCAGGACTTTTTTTAGTTGTCATATTAATCCAGATAGCCCCATTCATTTCGGTGGCAGACACCTTGCACCCGTTAATATACAAAATCAATATAAAAAAAGAGATCAGCAACACCACGCGCTTGTATCTTAGCAACGGTTTAGCGGAAGCCAACGCTTTAGGCGCAGATGCCGTTCTCATCCACATGAATACATACGGCGGCCAAGTGGATGCCGCCGACTCGATGCGTACGGCAATTTTGTACAATTCCATCCCCGTCTATGTCTTCATCGACAACAATGCAGCTTCCGCCGGAGCACTCATATCCATCGCATGCAAGAAAATTTACATGCGGAAAGGCGCCAATATCGGGGCAGCCACCGTTGTAAACCAAACAGGGACGGCAATGCCGGACAAATATCAGTCTTATATGCGGTCAATGATGCGTTCGACAGCCGAAGCACACGGACAAGACACGATCATACAAAAAAACGACACCCTATACAAATGGAGGCGAGATCCGTTGGTCGCCGAAGCAATGGTAGACGAACAGATTGCCATTCCGAACCTGATAGACACAGGAAAAGTCCTGACTTTCACCACACAGGAAGCACAAAAATGGGGGTATTGCGACGGCATAGCGGAAAATCCGGACGAAGTAATCACACAACATTTGGGATATAAAGACTACGAGATGAAAACTTATACCCCCAGTTGGCAAGATGATTTGAAAGGATTTTTGATGAATCCCATTTTTCAGTCTATTCTGATCATTATCATCATCGGCGGCATTTACTTTGAAATGCAAACGCCAGGGCTTGGATTTCCCTCAGCGGCTGCCCTACTGGCGGCAGTCCTCTACTTTGCCCCGCTCTATGTAGACGGGTTGGCGGCAAACTGGGAAATTCTGATCTTCATTATCGGTATTTTATTGTTCGCTATAGAGATCTTCATCATTCCGGGATTCGGATTCGCCGGAATAAGTGGCATCGCATTGGTTATCGGCAGCTTGATCATGGGCTTGCTGAATAACGATAATTTCAATTTCGAAGGAGTCAGCGAAAAAGAAATCGGGGAAGCGACATTGACAGTCTTGGTCGGACTCGTGGCAGGCTTTGGCCTGATGATCTGGCTATCCAATAAGATCGGACACCAAGGAATGTTCCGGAAGATCGCGCTGAATATGGATTTGAAAGATGCGATAGCATCACCAGACTTATCTTTACTGGTCGGAAAAGAAGGAACTGCCGCAACCGTACTGCGTCCTTCCGGGAAAGTAGCGGTCGACGGAGAATATTATGATGGTGTTTCCGAATCCGGCTTTATAGAAAAGGGGAGCAAGGTCAAGGTTATCCGTTTTGAGAATGCACAGGTGTATGTAGAAAACCTTTAACACACAGGCGACCGTAAAAGACACCCTACAGCGGAACACGTTGATACAGGATATGCTTGTCTATTACGACATATTGCAAGGCATTCATGGCCAGGAGGTCGCTCAGGATATTCTTCGCAGTATGATAATTAATCCGACCGATACGGCAGAACTGACGGGTATTGAGATGGGGATGATCATCCAGATAAGCAAACAAACGTTCTACAGGTTTGCTTATCTTCAATAAAGTCCCGCTCGTCTTATGCTTTTTCAGCCAAGCAAGCACCAGCACTTCATTCGCCAATATATTTTCATCGGCAACCCTTATATACGCTTTAAACTTATCATCCTTATCAGGAGCTGTATGCGGTTTATCCGGACTGGGGGCGACATAGACCTCCAGAACCGTCTTACCTTTCACTTCCCAACGGGTCGCCTCAAAGGGCACTTCCGGACGGGTGTACATCTTGGAGGCGGCTTCAATCATATAATATTCCTCTTCGCTCCGGACACCGGAAATAATCCCGTTATCCTTCACACCGATCAAAAGACGCCCTCCGTCAGTATTGGCAAAAGCACTCAACGTACGCGCAATCTTCTTACTGTCGCTCACTTCGAACTTAAAATCAAGTTGCTGGTGTTCTCCCTGCTCTATCAACGCTTCGATCGGATGTACCTTCTTCATTTTGGCATTTTTTTAGACCGGCAAAATTAAAATAAATACCTAACTTTGCCAATCGAAAAACAACGAAAGCATGTCTCAAATACCATCTTTTATATCGGATCTCGCCGTCATACTTATTTCAGCGGGATTGGTTACCTTGCTTTTCAAAAAATTAAAGCAACCGGTCGTACTCGGATATATCGTAGCCGGAATACTTGCCGGCCCGTCCGTCACACAAATTCCGACAGTCACAAACGTAGAAAGCATCCGCATCTGGGCAGACATCGGAGTCATATTCCTCTTGTTCGCCTTAGGACTCGACTTCAGTTTCAAAAAATTGATGAAAGTGGGCGGGACAGCCGTGATCGGAGCTGTCACCATCATGATCGGCATGATGACACTCGGATATACCACCGGTTTGTCCTTGGGTTGGGGACACATGAACAGCCTTTTCCTCGGCGGTATGCTTTCCATGTCGTCCACAACGATTATATTCAAAGCATTCGACGATATGGGGTTACGCAACCAGCGGTTTGCCGGAGTGGTTTTCGGAATCCTGGTTGTCGAAGATTTGTTTGCCGTCTTAATGATGGTATTGCTGTCCACCTTGGCAGTCAGCAAGCAGGTGGAGGGGATGGAACTGCTTAACAACGTGGTCAAGCTGGGAGTATTCTTGCTGTTCTGCTTCGTTATCGGGATTTATCTGATCCCCTCTTTCCTGAAAAAGGCCAGGACTTTCCTGAACGACGAAACCTTGCTCATCGTCAGCCTGGGGCTCTGCTTAGGGATGGTCATCATCGCGACGAAAGCCGGCTTTTCTTCCGCCTTGGGCGCTTTCGTCATGGGTTCCATCCTGGCAGAAACAACTGACGCAGAACAGATCGAACATATCATCAAACCGGTAAAAGACCTTTTCGGAGCCATCTTCTTTGTCTCGGTCGGGATGCTAATCGATCCGGCTTTGCTATGGGAATACAAAATTCCGATCCTGGTCCTTACTTTGGTCGTGATAGCCGGGCAAATATTCTTTGCCGGCTTCGGGGTCTTGCTTTCCGGCCAGCCGGTCAAGATTGCCATCCAGTCCGGCTTCTCGCTCGCTCAGATAGGCGAGTTCGCCTTTATCATCGCATCGCTGGGACTCACGTTAGGGGTAACCGATCGATTCCTCTACCCTATTGTCGTAGCGGTCTCTGTCGTGACGACCTTCTTTACGCCTTACATGATCCGTATGGCAGAACCTGCATGCCGGGTTACCGACCGGATGATCCCGAAGTCATGGATGAAATTTCTCGAACGTTATTCTTCCGGTTCCAACACCATACATCAGAAAAGTGCCTGGAACAAGTTATTGAAGGCACTGGTCCGCATTGTCGGTACATACACAGCCGTCACTCTTGTCCTGATCTTTATCTGGCTTCAGTTCGTAGCTCCTTTCATCATGAAGGAACTTCCCGGCATACGGGGAGCAGGTATCTCGCTCATTTCGATCCTGCTGTTGATAGCCCCCATGTTGCGTGCAATCATGATGAAGAAGAACCGTTCGGTCGAATTCCAGCAATTGTGGTTGGACAGCAAGTACAACCGCGGACCGTTGGTCTCACTGGTCATTTTGCGTATCATATTATGTATCGGTCTGGTCATGCTACCCGTCGCTCGTTTGCTGAATGCGGCAGTCGGTATCGTACTGGCACTCGCAGCAACCGTCATAGTCATAGTCATTTTCTCCAAACGGCTGAAAAGGCAATCTATCTTGATGGAACGGCATTTTTTCAGCAACCTCTCCGCACGCGAATTGGAAAACGAACGGAAAGCCCCGATCAACCAACGGTTTGCCAACCACCTGCTGGAACGTGACCTCCACTTGGCGGACTTCGAAGTGAAACAGAATTCTCCCAGTATGGGAAAGACTCTGAAGGAACTCAACTTCCGCCAGAAATGCAACGTGAACATCGTGACAATCATCCGGGGAGAACAGCGGATTAATATTCCCGGAGGAGAAGAGCGCCTCTATCCATTTGACAAACTGGTAGTAGTCGGAGCAGATGACGATCTCGAACATTTCCGCCAATATCTGGTCGAGCGATATAAAAAAGCCCAAACCAACAAAGAGCAGACGCCACATGAAGTCAACATGGAGCAATTTACCATTTCCGAAGGCTCTCACTTGATCGGACGTACAATCCTGGAATCCGGTATACGCGACAAATCCGCCTGCTTGGTGATCGGTATCGAAAGAGGCGCTACTTCAATCAAAAACCCTTCTCCGTCAACTATTTTCAAGGAAGGAGATATTGTATGGATTGTTGGAGAACATGAAAAGGTGCTCCGGTTAAGCGAAGGAAAAACGGTAACCGTTGATAACTGACAATGGACAATTTCATAAATCACAAATTATAATTCATAAATCATGAAGTTTATAGGAATAATTCCCGCACGTTACGCCTCTACCCGTTTCCCCGGGAAGCCACTTGCCGACATGGCAGGCAAACCGATGATCCAACGTGTCTACGAACAAGTCCAAAAGGTACTTGATGCTGTTTGGGTAGCTACGGACGACATCCGCATAGAAGCAGCCGTCAAGGCTTTCGGCGGCAATGTCGTCATGACATCCGACCTACACAAAAGCGGTACGGATCGTTGCCATGAAGCATACTGTAAAATAGGAAACGGATATGACGTGGTTGTCAACATACAAGGTGACGAACCTTTCATCCAACCGGAACAGATCGAAATACTAAAAGCATGTTTTATCGATGACGACACTCAAATCGCCACTTTGGTAAAACCATTCCGTCCGGATGATGATTTCGAAACGACCTTATTCAATGCTAATTCGCCGAAAGTAGTCTTGAACAAAAATAATGAAGCCATGTATTTCAGCCGTTCGATTATTCCTTATATGAGAGGCAAAAGACATTCCGAATGGCTTCCGAACCATACCTACTACAAGCATATCGGGCTATATGCTTATCGCTCCGGCACATTAAAAGAAATCACACATTTACCCCAATCCCCTTTGGAACTGGCCGAAAGTTTGGAACAACTGCGTTGGCTGGAAAACGGCTACAAGATAAAAGTCGGGATTACCCGGCAGGAAACAATCGGTATCGATACGCCGGAGGATATGGAAAAGGCATTGGCTTTCCTTACAAATCAACAAACAATTCAATAAATATCCCCCAAAAAAACAGGCAAAGAACACCGATTTGTTCCTTGCCTGTAAAATTATATCAAACCATTTTAAAACGTAATCTTACCGATTTTTCCTTTGCTGTTTTTGTCTTTCCAACTGGGCCTGTTGAGCTTTCTGAGCCTCTTCCAGGCGTTTCATGAAACCAGACTTCTTCATTGGCTTCCGTTTGTTTTCTTCCAACTTGGCCAACAACTTATCTTCGTCAAGCGTATAACGGAAGATTATCGTCTGCAAAATCGTGATCAAAGTGGATATGAAGTAGTAATAAGTCAAACCGGAGGCATACTGGTTGAAAAATACCAACATCATCAGCGGCATCATGTACATCATCGCCTTCATCCCCGGCATCTGCTGCTGTCCGGTGTTGCTCTGTTCCATGTTGAACTTCGTATAAATGATGTTCGTCACGGTCATCAACAGACAGAACAAACTGATATGGTTACCGAAATATGGCGTAATAACAGGGATATAGGTATTCCAGCTTACAATCGCATCGTATGTAGACAAGTCATGTGCCCATAGGAAACTCTGGTGACGCAATTCGATTGCCGACGGGAAAAACATAAACAGGGCAACCAAGATCGGCATCTGCAACAACATCGGAAGGCATCCGGACATCGGGCTCGCTCCGGCACGGCTATACAATTCCATTGTCGCACGCTGACGCTCCATCGCTTTATCTTGTCCCGGATATTTGGCATTGATCTCTTCCACCTGCGGGCGCAACACGCGCATCTTGGCCGACGACATAAAAGACTTATGCGTCAACGGAAACAGGATCAATTTTACGATAACCGTCAGCAAGAAGATCAACAAGCCGTAGCTATGAATAAACTGTCCGAGGAAATTAAACAACGGAATGACAAAATACTGGTTTACCCAACGGAAAATGCCCCATCCCAACGGAACGATCTTTTCCAGGTCCAATTGATCGGCTTTCTCCACATCCTCATCGTATGATTTCAACAAAGAGAACTGATTGGGACCAAAGTAAAAACGCATATCCGTCGCTTCATTACCCTTCAAGTCGAAAGGTACGGAAGTCGTTGTCTTATATTCCTTCAAGAAAGATCCGTCTTCGGGCAGCATCCTCGAATCAATGGCAGTCGACTCGAATCCTTCGTTTGCGGCAATCAAGACAGAAGAAAAATACATATCCTTGTAAGCAATCCATTTCAACCGGTTGGACAATTGCTTGCTGTCATTCTTGGTCTCGCTCAAGTATTCCACATCATCAGCCACAAATTTATAGTACACCGTCGCATAACGGTCTTCAAACTTACGTCCTTTTTCCTGCTGGGTTATTTTTTGCTGCCACAACAGATCCAATGCAGTCGTACCCGGCGAAAGTATGCCATTCAAGCCGGTACCCTTGATAGAGAACCGCAACATATAATCATCAGGTTCCAAGGTATACATAAAATCCAAATGGCTACCTTCACCAGTGTTCAAACGCATAGTGATACTGTTCGGATCATTACCTTTTACAGGGGTGAAATACAAATCGCCAGTATTTACCACACGATTATCAGCCGTCACTAAAGTGAAATCGAACTTCGAATCCTTTTCATCAAAAAGGACCAAAGGTTCACCTTTATAATTATCGTATTTTTTCAAGCGGACATACCCGATACGTCCTCCCTTATTAGCCAAACGGACTTCTATCAGCTCATTTTCCAAAACAGTGGAACCATCCTCTCCCACCATTGCATCGGCAAAAACACCAAACATGTTCTGTAAACGGGCAAGCCGTACAGAATCGGGCAAGCCAGCCAATTCATCGTTCGCTTTTACATCTTTACTCAATTCTTTCTGCTGTTCCAGTTGCTTTGCATATTCTATCTGGGCTATCGAATCCTGCATCCGGCGCTGCGCCTCTATCTGCTCGGGTGTAGGTTTATTCAACCAAGTGAATACAATCAGAACAACTCCAATAAGCAGAAAACCTATTATCGTGTTTTTATCCATCTATAATTCTTATTTTTTATTTTCTACTGCAGCTTTTACAAAGCTAACGAAAAGAGGGTTAGGATTAACGACCGTACTGTTATATTCCGGGTGGAACTGAACTCCCACAAACCATTTCAGGGACGGTATCTCAACCACTTCAACCAAATTCGATTCCGGATTTTCACCTACGCACATCATACCGGCTGCCTCGAACTTATCACGATATTCGCTGTTGAATTCAAACCGATGGCGATGACGTTCCTGGATATGTGCCTGCCCGTATGCTTCATAGGCCTTAGAGCCTTTCTTCAAGACGCAATCATACGCGCCCAGACGCATAGAACCGCCCATGTTGGTTACGTTCTTCTGCTCTTCCATCAAATCGATCACCTTATACGGAGTATTGGGTTCCATTTCTGTCGAATTAGCATCCGTCAGTCCCATTACATTGCGGGCAAATTCGATCACCATGCACTGCATGCCCAAACAGATTCCCAAGCAAGGGACATCATTTTCGCGGGCATATTTCAATGCGGCAAACTTTCCTTCAATACCACGCTGTCCAAATCCCGGAGCGATCAGGATCCCGTCCATGCCTTTCAACAATTCGGCAGCATTGCCGTCATTCAGTTTTTCAGAATGGAACAAATGCAAATCCAACTTACGGTCATTATAGATAGCAGCCTGCAACAAAGACTCATCAATCGACTTATAAGCATCCTGCAATTCGACATATTTACCGACCAAACCGATCTTTACCGTGTCGGTTGCATCAACCTTACGTTGCAAAAACTGATGCCAAGGCTTCATCTCCGGTGTAGGTCCGACTTCCAGCCCGACTTTACGCAAGATCACTTCATCCATCTTCTGCCGCTGCAATACCAACGGAACTTCGTAGATCGTCGGGACATCGATTGACTGTATAACAGCATCCTGTGCCACATTACAGAAAAGAGCGACCTTACTCAACAGATTGCCGCTCAGTTCATGTTCGGTACGCAAAACCAAAACATCCGGCTGAATACCCAACTCTTGCAATTGTTTGACGGAATGCTGAGTCGGCTTAGTCTTATATTCTTTTGCCGCCGCGATATAAGGGACGTATGTAAGATGTACACATACGCAATTCTTACCCAGTTCCCATTTCAACTGACGCACGCTTTCGATAAACGGAAGAGATTCGATATCGCCTACCGTACCACCAATCTCGGTAATCACGAAATCAAATTTGTATTTGTTTCCCAGCAATTTCACATTACGCTTGATCTCGTCCGTGATATGAGGTACTACCTGGACAGTCTTTCCCAGATAATCACCCTTGCGTTCTTTATTAATAACGCTCTGATAGATACGCCCTGTTGTGATGTTATTCGCACGGGTTGTCTGAACATTCAGGAATCGTTCGTAATGTCCGAGATCCAAATCCGCTTCATGTCCGTCTACGGTAACATAACATTCCCCATGTTCGTACGGGTTCAACGTTCCCGGATCGATATTGATATAGGGGTCAAATTTCTGAATGGTAACTTTATAACCTCTTGCTTGAAGTAATTTACCCAATGATGCGGCTATAATTCCCTTACCCAATGAAGAGACCACGCCGCCCGTAACGAAGATGTACTTTGTATCTGCCACGATAGTAATATTTTAATTATCTTTTAATTGCACACTCGCATTTGAAATTGCAAAGTTACATATTTTCATCTACATGGCAAGGGGTAAGAAAACAAATCGTGATGTGTTTTTGAATCCTTGTCCAGACGATCGAGAGTGAGAGAAGATCTGACAAAAATTTCGCATATAGATCAAAATCTTGAAAAATTTTGGTACGATCGCCTTGCTTCTTTCTTCTTTATTTGCCTTTTTCCAAAGAAAATAACGTATCTTCGTTGTTATATTCTAAAAAAGGAAAAAGCATGAAAAGTTTAAATGGTTCAGTCCTGCGTTGCGTGTTTGCAATCATTCTGGGACTCATATTGGTCCTTTGGCCGGAGGTGGCCGTCATTTATTTGGTGATAACAATCGGAATCTGTTTCATCATTCCCGGATTATTTTCGCTCTTCAGATACTTTACGCGTGAAAAAACGGAAGGTGAACCAAGTCCGATGTTTCCGATCGACGGGGCGGGCAGCATCCTGTTCGGGACATGGCTGGTGGTCATGCCGCAGTTTTTCGTCAGCATACTCATGTATGTTTTAGGAGCCTTGTTGGTTCTTGCGGGAGCACAACAACTGATATCACTGATTTCCGTCCGGAAATGGAGCAAAGTTCCATACGGATTTTATATTCTGCCGTCACTGATACTGATAACAGGAATCATGATTCTTGCCTACCCGTTCGGAGCCGCCGCCAACACATTCGTAATTTTCGGGGTTGCCTGCTTGGTTTACGGCATATCCGAATTGATCAACTGGCATAAGTTCACCAAAAGATGAGAGAAGCCGGAGTATCGTCTGTTTCAAGACTTACGATACTCCATCGGGGAAATACCCATGTGCTTCTTAAAGAATTTCCCAAAAGTCGACTGGTCGGAAAAATGAAGTATATCCGCCACTTGCTGGACAGTCGCCTGCGGGGCTTTCAAAAGGATTTTAGCTTCGACGATCAGGGCGTCATCGATCCACTTATTAGCGGACTTACCTGTCAACTCCTTCAAGATCAACGACAGATATTGCGGCGTAATAAATAGTTTTTCTGCATAGAAAGTAACCACATGCTGCTCCTTGCAATGTTCAAACAACAATTGCAAAAACTGTTCGAACAGTTCTTCCTTACGAGAAAGAGTCGGCCGTACCAACCGGTCTTTCTTACTCAATAATATATTTGCCAACTCCAACAGAAACCCGATAAAGGCGTTTTGCACCAATTCTTTCTGATAAAAATGAGTACGTTCCCTCATCTTATCGCGTATGATCCGTATACAATCCGACAACTTTACCGCTTCTTCCGGTTCCAGTTCCGTACAAGGATTCTTGCGAACCTCCATATAATTCGCTATCGTCTGAGTCCGGTTACCACCACCAGGATTACAACCGTCCAGAAATTCCTTGGCCGCAATCAACAAGCAACCTTTAAAATCCTTGCTGATCTTGTCAAGCTGGAGCGCATGCGTAGGCATGATCGTTACAAAACTATTCGGCTTGACAGTGTAAGAGACATAATCCAAATGTATTTCAAGCGTTCCTTCAAAAGTCAGCACCATCAGAAGCGCATTCAAACGTATCGGAGCAAAACGCTCAGGCAAGTCGGCACTTCCGATATCCATACCCCCGTCCAGATCCGCAACCGAAAAAATATCCTGAAAACTATCACGAATAACAATACTCTCATTCAGCTCCGCCAATTCTATCAAAGGAAGTTTTTCCATCTCTCTATATTTACTAATCGTGTATTTGCAAAGGTAAACATTTTTCCAAGAAACAGAAACATGTTTCATTTTTTGCCAACGAATAATCATCTTTCATAAACAAAAAAACCTTTTTTATTTATTTTTGACCAATTCAGTAGCAGTATAGACCTTTTATTTTTCTCAAATCAAACGGATCTTTACGCCATTTTAGGCCGTTATATATAAATATACGAAAAGCAAACGAAATAGAACGATTTTCTTAAAAAATCAAATTTATTTATCTTAAATGAGACAAATCTTAATTACTAAAAAGATGATGTGGGTAGTGATAACATTACTCCCTTTACTGGCTTTCACCTCCGCCAAAGCTCAAGACACGCTCGTTCTCGATATCGGGAAAGCTCTTGAAATCGCGTTAAGCGAAAACCCCACTGTAAAAGTGGCCGATAAAGAAATCCAAAAGAAAAAATATGCGCAGAAAGGTTCCTATGCCGCTTTATTCCCCCAAATCAGTTTTACAGCCGACTACAACCGGACCTTGAAAAAACAGGTAATGTATATGGACGGTTTCGACATGGGAAGTACCGACATACCGGGCATGGAAGACATGCCGAATATGGATGAAGGAATCGAAGTAGGACGTGACAATAACTGGAACCTCGGTTTCAACGCCTCGATGCCAATTGTCAATGCTGCTCTTTGGAAAAGCCTGAGTATCTCAGCTGTCGATGTGGAACTGGCTATCGAACAGGCACGTTCATCCAAAATTGCGATGGTCAATCAGGTAAAGAAAGGATATTACGGCGTGCTTCTTGCCAACGATTCATACCGCGTATTTAAGGAGAGCTATGACAACGCAATGGAAAACTACCAAGATATCAAGCGTAAATTCGAACAGGGAACCGTTGCCGAATATGACCTGATACGTGCCGATGTTACCGTAAAGAACAGCGAACCCAATATGTTGCAGGCCGAAAACGCGCTGGCCCTTGCCAAATGGCAATTGAAAGCCTTACTGGGCATGGATCTGGATCTAAATATCGAATGTGAAGGACAATTGACCGATTTTGAAAAAGATTTGTTCGGTGATTTCCTTTCGACAGACACGACACTGGCTAATAATACAGATATGAAACAGATGAGTTTGCAGGCCAAGCAACTGGAAAAGACACTGACCATGCAAAAATTCGACTATTTGCCGACACTCTCGCTCACCGGCTTGTATCAGTGGACTGCCATGAATAACGATTTCAAGTTCAAGGACTATATGTGGAACCCCTATTCCATGATCGGCGTCTCACTTTCCATTCCGATCTTCTCGGGCGGAAATAAGTTCTATAAGATAAAACAAACAAGAAATTCGATCGAGCAGTTGAACCTGCAAAAAGAGGATACACGACGAAAATTGCAACTGGCAATCAAGCAATATATAGATAATATGAATACCTGTATCAAACGGTTCGACGCTTCACAGAAGGGAGTGGAACAAGCTGAACGGGGATACATGATCTCACAGAAGCGATATGACACAGGAGCCGGAACCCTGCTCGAAATGAACGATTCGGAATTAGCACTGACACAGTCCAAACTGAACTTCAACCAGGCTATTTACGATTATATGGTAGCAAAAGCCGACTTGGAAAAGATAATAGGCCAGCAAGAGTTTTAAAAAACAGACATAGAATAAAAATATCACAAGTATGGAAACAAATAAAAGACAACACTTCATATCACTCTTCTTTTTACCTTTACTTTTCTCCTGTTCAGGAGAAAAGAAAGCTCCTGAACAAACGGAAACCGTCAGCAATAAAGCCATTGTAAGAGTAGAAACTGTTTCTGCACAAGACGTAGAACAGGTCAATGAATTTACAGCGACTGTCGAAGCCAACATTTCGAACAACATCGCCCCGCAAACCCCGGTGCGCATAGAAAAGTTGTTTGCGGAAGTAGGCGATCATGTAAAAGCCGGTCAACTCCTGGTCAAGATGGATGAGACAAACCTCAAACAGGCCCAAATACAATTGGACAACCAGGAACTGGAATTCAAACGTATCGACGAACTATACAAAGTAGGCGGTGCTTCCAAATCAGCCTGGGATGCGCAAAAAACACAGTTGGACATAAACCGTGCGGCCTACAAGAATTTGCAGGAAAACACACAGTTGCCAAGTCCGATCACCGGTATCGTCACCGCCCGCAACTATGATAGCGGCGATATGTATAGCGGAGGTTCACCGATCTTCACCGTAGAACAGATCCGTCCGGTCAAACTGCTGATCAACGTATCCGAAAGCCTCTTCACAAAAGTAAAAAAAGGAAAAGATGTCGATATCCGGCTGGATGTATACGGAGACGAAGTATTCAAAGGAAAAGTCAGCCTGGTTTACCCGACTATCGACCCGACTACACGCACATTCCCCGTTGAGATCAAAATCGACAATAGCGACGAGCGTGTCCGCCCGGGGATGTTTGCCCGCGTGACGATCGGTTTCGGGACACAAAACCATGTGGTTGCTCCGGATCTCGCCATCGTAAAACAGTCCGGTGCAGGAGATCGCTATATATATGTATACAAAGACGGTAAAGTCTTCTACGAAAAAGTGGAGCTGGGACGTCGTATGGGAAACAAATATGAAGTCATTTCGGGTGTAAACAGTGGCGACCAGGTAGTAGTTTCCGGTCAAAGCCGCCTGAACAACGGAATGGAAGTAGAAATCGAAAAGTAAGAGATATACAACTATGAGCTTATATGCAACAGCGGTAAAAAAACCGGTTACGACCGCCCTCGTTTTCGTGGCGATCGTGATCTTCGGTCTTTTTTCTTTAACCAGATTATCTGTGGACTTGCTGCCGGAGATCGAGACAAACACAATCATGGTCATGACCTCCTATGCCGGCGCCAGTGCTGCGGATATCGAAATGAACGTATCCAAACCGTTGGAGAACGTGCTGAACAGCGTCAGCGACCTGAAACACATCACATCGCAGTCGCGTGAAAACATCTCGATCATCACACTCGAATTCGACTATGGTACGGATATCGACGTGGCGACAAATGACGTACGCGACAAGCTGGACGTTGCCGAACCGATGCTGCCGGATGATGTGGACAATCCCATTATCTTCAAATTCGGAACAAACGATATTCCGATTATCATCCTGTCGGTCACAGCAGACGAAAGCACGAACGCCCTGTACAAGATTCTGGACAATAAGGTCTCAAACCCGTTGGCACGTATCAGCGGCGTAGGGGCAGTTTCCATTTCCGGCACGCCGACACGTGAAATACAGGTCTATTGCGATCCATACAAATTGGAAGCATACGGGGTTTCGATCGAAGGGATATCTGCTATCATCGCACAGGAAAACCGGAACACTCCGGGCGGCAGTGTGGATATCGGTTCCAATGCTTATGCGCTCCGCGTACAAGGCGAATTTACGGATGCGCATCAGATGGACAACCTCGTGATCGGTCATAAAGATAATAAGACGATCTACCTACGTGATGTCGCCCGCATTGAAGACAGCATTGAAGAGCGTGCCCAAGAGACTTACAATAACGGCAAGAAAGGCGGTATGATCGTTATCCAAAAGCAATCGGGAGCCAACTCGGTGAATATAGCCAAGAAAGTGCACCAGAAACTGCCGGAAATCCAGGAAAGCCTTCCTTCGGATGTCAAGTTAGGCGTAATCCTGGATACCTCCACCAACATTTTGAATACGATCGACAGCCTGAAAGAGACCATTTTCATCACCTTTGTCATCGTTATGCTGGTGGTATTCGTGTTCCTCGGACGATGGAGAGCGACGTTTATCATCATCCTTACCATTCCGATCTCGTTGATAGCTTCGTTCGCTTACTTGCTGGCTTCGGGCAATACACTGAATATTATCTCGCTGAGTTCACTCTCTATTGCTATCGGCATGGTTGTGGATGACGCAATCGTGGTACTGGAAAACATTACGACCCACATCGAAAGAGGTAGTGCGCCGAAACAGGCGGCCGTGCACGCGACGAATGAGGTGGCTATCTCCGTAATCGCTTCGACCCTGACCATGTTGGCAGTGTTCTTGCCTCTGACAATGGTAACGGGCATGGCCGGTATTCTGTTCAAACAGTTAGGTTGGATCGTCAGCATCATCATGATTGTCTCGACGGTCGGAGCTTTGACTCTGACTCCGATGTTAAGTTCGCAACTGCTCAGGCTGAACCCACAAAAAGGCCGCTTGTACACCTTGTTCTTCACACCTATTGAAAAGGCATTGGATGCTTTGGATCGTAGCTATTCCCGTTTCCTTTACTGGGCGGTACGTCACCGGAAAACGGTCATATCCGGTGCAACCTTGATCTTCATAGGTAGCATATTGTTGGTTCCGACCATAAAGACGGAGTTCTTCCCGACTCAGGATAATGCGCAGATCAGTGTTCACATCGAGTTGCCGGTCGGAACCCGCCAAAATATTACCCGTAAACTGGCACTGGAAATCGACGAACTGTTCCGACAAAAATATCCGGAAATAAAGACCTGCAACTTCACCGAAGGGCAGGCCGACTCCGATAATACCTGGGCTCAAATGAGCAACAACGGGACACATATTATCGACTACTACATCAATATGCTGAGCGTCGGCGACCGTGAACGCGGCATGGTGGAAATATGTGAAGAGATGCGTAAAGATCTGGCCAAATATCCGGAGATCAAAACTTTCAAAGTCATCGAAGGCGGACAGGAAGAAGGCATGGGCGGACAGAACGCTGTCGACATCGAGATCTACGGCTTCGACTTCGGCCGGACCGATGCCGTAGCTGCCGAACTGACCGAAAGGATGCGTAAGGTAAAAGGTTGTTCACAGGTCAACATCAGTCGTGAGGACTACATTCCCGAATATCAAGTCGATTTCGACCGGGAAAAACTGGCGATCAACGGATTGAATATCACAACGGCTGCAATGGCCCTGCGCAACCGCATCAACGGTTCTACCGCTTCCAAATATCGTGAAGATGGTGACGAGTATGATATAAAAGTGCGCTACGCCCCTGAATTCCGCCAGTCGGTTGAAGATATCGAAAATATCCTGGTCTATAACAGCACCGGGCAAGGAATCCGTATCCGCGACCTGGGCAAAGTAGTAGAACGCATGACGCCTCCGACAATCGAGCGCAAAGACCGCGAACGTGTTATTACCGTATCGGCGGTAGTCGGAAAAGGCGCAGCCATGAGCGATATCGTAACAGCCGCCCGTAATCAATTGAAAGAAATGGATATACCTTCGGATGTCAGTTGGCAGTTAGGAGGAACATACGAAGACCAGATGGACACTTTCTTCGACCTGACAATCCTGATGGTCCTGATCATCATTTTGGTATTTATCGTAATGGCCGCCCAGTTCGAATCGCTGACAGACCCGTTCGTAATCATGTTCTCCATCCCCTTCGCCTTCACCGGCATTATCTTGGGGCTGGCAGTCACGCAGACTCCATTGGGCGTTATGGCGCTGATCGGGCTGATCATGTTGATGGGGATCGTTGTCAAGAACGGTATCGTACTGATCGACTACACGATTCTCTGCCGAGAAAGAGGGATGGGAATCCTAACCGCCGTAGTAACTGCCGGAAAATCCCGTCTCCGCCCGGTATTGATGACCACCTTGACTACCGTATTAGGTATGATTCCGATGGCTATCGGAACTGGCGAAGGTTCGGAAATGTGGCGGTCGATGGGTATGACAGTCGCATGGGGACTTTCGGTATCTACATTGATCACCCTGGTCATCGTGCCGGTCGTATACAGTGTGTTTGCCGGAAACGGAGTACGACGCAAACGTCATAAGATGGCAAGAAATGGTACATCGTCTAAAAAGAATAAACAATAATTAGGAACAAGTTAATATGAAAGCTATATTTGTATCATTTAATCAAGCATATTACGAAATGATCCTGAATGTGATGGACCGGAATAACATCCGGGGCTTCACATACTGGGATGAAGTACAGGGACGTGGAAGCAAGACCGGCGAACCTCATTACGGGAGCCATGCCTGGCCGACGCTCAACTCGGCAATTCTGGCGATGGTCGATGACGAAAAAGTCGACCGTTTCCTTGAGATACTTCACCAGATGGATCAGAAGACGGAAGCTCAAGGATTACGCGCTTTTGTCTGGAACATCGAAAAAACAATTTAAGAACATAATGAACGATCTTTTTAACATTCTCATTTTTAGCAAAGACTATAATCAAGGAGCTATCATCCAAGACTATATAAAAGCTATCGGATACAATTCACAAGTATTCGACCAGGAAGAGGCGGCGTTTGAGGGGTTCCTTTCCAAAAATTTCACATTCTGTATCATCGACCACGATATGAACAAGAAAGAAACAGAGGCATTGTCAGCCATGATAAAAAATTCGGAAAACCTCATCCCTGTCATTTTCCTGTGTGAACGTCCGACGAAAGAAGAAATCGCCTTGCTGTTTTCACTCCATGCGGACGATGTGATACGCAAACCCTTTGACATTGATATCCTGCAAGCCCGAATCAAGGCGATACAAAACCGTTATCGGCCTCTATACAAGAAAGAAGTCAATACCTATCTCTTCGGAAAATTCAAGTTCGACTTACAAAAACAACTCTTGTCCGTAGAAGATAAAACGACTAAACTGACGACCAAAGAAGTCGATTTGCTTACGCTGTTATGTCAACACGCAAACAAGATGGTAGACAGGATGCATGCCTTACAAGTCATCTGGAAAAGCAATAACTATTTCAGTGCCAGAAGTATGGATGTATATATCACCAAATTACGAAAATTATTGCAAGATGATCCGACCATCAAAATTGTAAACATTCACGGGAAAGGTTATAAATTATCAACACGGGAAGATGACAATTGAATATTTCACCTTATTTCTAATCGTAATGGCTGCTATCGCCACCATTGTCTTCATTGCCCTTTATTTCGTTGAAGCCGGTTATGGAATGCTATTCGATAAAAAATGGGGATTTCCGATACCGAACAAGATCGCTTGGGTTTGTATGGAAGTTCCGGTTTTTATCGTAATGTTTTTGTTATGGAGCGGATCGGAACGACAGTTTGAGACAGTACCGCTACTGATATTCTTATTTTTCGAACTGCATTATTTCCAACGGTCTTTTATTTTTCCTTTGCTGATAAAAGGCAAAAGTAAAATGCCGGCAGGTATCATGTTTATGGGTATCACCTTTAACCTCCTGAACGGCTATATGCAGGGAGAATGGATTTTCCACCTGGCATCGCAGGATATGTATACGGAGACCTGGTTGTACAGCCCTCAATTCATCATCGGAACAATCTTGTTTTTCACCGGTATGGCAATCAATATCCAGTCGGACCATATTGTCCGCCATCTCAGAAAGCCTGGCGACACGAACCATTATCTGCCCCAAAAAGGCCTGTTCAAATATGTGACATCGGCCAACTACTTCGGGGAGATCGTGGAATGGTGCGGATTTGCAATCCTGACCTGGAGTGCAAGCGGAGCGGTTTTTGCTTGGTGGACATTTGCAAACCTTGTACCTCGCGCAAACGCCATCTACCATAAATACAAAGCGATGTTCGGCTACGAACTGGGAAACCGGAAACGGGTTATTCCTTTTATATATTGAATAACTAATTCATAGAGATATGGAAAAAGAATCTGTATTGTTCACTCCCGGTAAAATCGGACCTTTGACCTTGAGAAACCGGACCATACGGGCGGCTGCATTTGAAAGTATGTGCCCAGGAAATGCGCCTTCCGACATGTTGTATGACTATCATAAATCGGTTGCCGCCGGCGGGATCGGTATGACGACCTTGGCATACGCGGCTGTTACGCAAAGCGGACTTTCCTTCGAACGTCAACTCTGGATGCGCCCGGATATCATCCCCGGATTAAAACGCATTACCGACGCCATTCATAAAGAAGGAGCGGCCGCCTCCGTTCAACTCGGACATTGCGGAAACATGTCACACAAAAATATCTGCGGATGCAGGCCTATCTCCGCATCCAGCGGTTTCAACATTTATTCCCCTACCTTTGTCCGAGGAATGAAACCTTCCGAAATCGCAGCTATGGCAAAAGCGTTCGGACAAGCAGTTCATCTGGCACGCGAAGCCGGAATGGATGCAGTGGAAATACATGCCGGCCACGGTTACCTGATCAGCCAGTTTCTTTCCCCTTATACCAACCACCGGAAAGACGAATATGGCGGTAGCTTGCAAAACCGTATGCGTTTTATGAAAATGTGCATGGACGAAGTGATGAAAACAGCCGGACAGGACATGGCTGTGTTGGTAAAGATGAATATGCGCGACGGGTTCAAAGGTGGGATGGAACTTGACGAGGCACTTGAGGTTGCCCATACTCTGCAGGACGAATGCGGAGCACATGCCTTAATACTCAGCGGTGGATTCGTCAGCCGTGCCCCGATGTACGTGATGCGGGGTTCCATGCCGATCCATACGATGACGCATTATATGCCATTCGGCTGGTTACCACTGGGAGTCAAAATGGCCGGACGATTTATGATTCCCTCCGAACCATTCAAAGAGGCCTATTTCCTGGAAGATGCGCTAAAGTTCAGAGCTGCATTGAAAATGCCGCTTGTCTATGTTGGTGGTCTGATCTCACGCGAGAAGATAGATGAGGTCTTGAATGACGGTTTCGAATTCGTGAGCATGGCACGCGCCTTGCTGAACGATCCGTCATTCGTAAACAAGATGAAGAAAAACGAACATGCCCGTTGCGACTGCGGACACAGCAACTACTGCATCGCCCGTATGTATTCCATCGAAATGGCATGCCACAAACATATCCGGAACTTACCTAAAAGCATAATCAAAGAAATAGAGAAATCAGAATATAAGTAATGGAAAAAGGATTAGCCATCATAACCGGTGCCGACGGAGGTATGGGACAAGTAATCACGGCTGCCCTTGCAAAAGAGGGTTATCCGGTGATTATGGCTTGCCTCGATCCGGAAAAAGCCGCCTCCATATGCACCCGAATCCAACAAGAAACCGGCAACATTCAAATTGAGGTACGGGCAATCAATCTTGCCTCCCTCTCATCTGTAAACAATTTTACCGGTCAATTATTAAAAGAAGGGCGTCCGGTCAGCCGCCTAATGAATAATGCCGGAATCCTGACGACCCCGGTACGTAAAACGGAAGACGGACTGGAAACAATCGTAAGTGTCAATTATATGGCTCCTTACATGCTCACCCGCCAACTATTGCCATTGATGCAACCGGAATGCCGCATTGTGAACACTGTGTCCTGCACGTATGCTATCGGTCGGATCGAACCGGACTTCTTTGAGAAAGGGAAGAACGGACGCTTTTTCCGTATTCCGGTCTACGGGAACACCAAGTTGGCTCTGCTTCTGTTCACCCAAGAACTTGCCAAACAAATCGAAGACAAGAACATCACCATAAACGCATCAGACCCGGGAATCGTCAGCACGAACATGATCACGATGCAGGCTTGGTTCGACCCGCTTACCGACATCCTGTTCCGCCCTTTTATCAAAACACCGGCCCAAGGTGCGGCTACCGCCATCCATCTGGCTCTCTCGGATGAAGCGAAAGATAAAAACGGTTGCTGCTATGCTAATTGCAAAAAGAGGAATATGACGAAACGCATCCAGCATCATACACAACAAAAACAACTTTGGGACGATACGGAAACCTGGCTCCTACAAAGAGGATTCCGGCTTTAACCCAGAGCATGCACCTTTACGTTAATCCCCAAATTGTACGAATATTGTAAACTTACAAAACAAGAAAACCGTAAAAGCTTTAATATAAGCTATTACGGTTTATCTTGTGATTCCGGAGCGATTCGAACGCTCGACCCACGCCTTAGAAGGGCGTTGCTCTATCCAGCTGAGCTACGGAACCATCCTTGTTTGCGGTGCAAAGGTAGTAATATTATTTAAATGTGCAAATGATTTTATCATTTTTCTGCATTATTCTTAGAGCCTGTTTAAATTTTGTTCAACATTCTTTTGAGAGTTCTTTTTGAGGATGTTTTTCTGTTTTTATAAGGAGCATAGCGGGCTATGTGACGAATAAAAACAGGAAAACAGACCGAAAAGAAACTCAAAAGAAATTGAAAAAAACTTTTTGAACAAAATTTAAACAGGCTCTTATTTCGAAGACCAATAATCAGAACGGATATCCTACCGCAAAATGCCAAGCGAAGTTATTGTGGAAGTTCGGATTCAGGATAGCCCATTTCCTTTTGCCGCTTTTCTGCGGGTCATAGGCCTTCATACCGGTATCGAAGCGGATCAGGAAGAAATCGAAATCAAGACGGAGGCCTAATCCATAAGAAACGGCAATCTCTTTGTAAAAACGGGAAAAATCGAAATTACCGTTCGGACGGCTCTCGTCCTTATGGAAAGTCCAAATATTACCTGCATCGATAAAGGCGGCCATCTCAAATTTCCAGAATAACTTCGTACGATATTCCAGATTCAAATCCAAACGGATATCGCCGATCTGCTGGGCAAAAGACTTGACCGAATCGACCGGCATGCTACCGGGACCAAGCGAACGGACAGACCAACCACGGACGCTGTTGGCTCCTCCGGAAAAATAGCTGCGTTCGAACGGCAGCATCTTCGAATTGCCATACGGATAACCGACACCGACACCGACATGAAAAGCCAGTTTGTTACGGTTGTCCAACACGATACTTTTGCTGAAATCGATATCCCCTTTCACAAATTGGGCATAATTAATCCCAAACAATTTGTAGCGTCCTTCGCCATCCTTATCCGCACCGGACAATCTGGAAAACCCATACAGCAAGTTGCCCGCCATCTCAAAAGAGAAGCGAACGGAGTGCGTATTCCTCAACCGGTTCTGAGGATCATAATTATTAAAAGAATAAGTATAGCCTGAACCGACAATAAACTGGTCGGTAAAATTGTACCGAAGCGTGGATTCCGGCAATTCGCTCTTAAACGTAGAATCTACTTTCGGCAAATATACATAGTCGATGTCCAGTAGCTTGAATACATGGCGTGCCTGCATATTACTCCGCTCCTGCCAGATATAATTCCATCCGCCAGAGAGGATGGACCTTTTGAACTCCGGACGTGTCTGCATGCTGTAGCTTACCTTCAACTCAGTCGTTGCACGAATCTTACGCCGGAAACTCTCATACAGGAAAGGGAACAGGAAACGGGGAAACAAAACAGAGGCTTCCGCTCCGAATTCCCAAAAGTTATTTCCTTCCGACTGGCTACCGGATAACGCCTCGTATGCACCACGGACTTTGGCGGAGAAAACTTCCGAGCCCTTGAACAAGTTCCGGTGCTGATAGTTCAAACTCGAAGCAAAGCCGAAATCTCCAGCCGAGTTCGTTCCTTCCAAGTCAACCCCGAAACCTTGCAGCTTGGCGGGAGAGGTCAGGATCATACAGTTGAGCTTCATCGTATCGTTCTCTTCAACTTCCGAAAAACGGATATTCACATTACGCAAAGCACGCAGCGTTGCAAACGAAGCATAGGTTTGCTCCACCGTCCGCTCGTTATACAAGCGTCCCGGCATAATATATGTGCTCTTGCGCAAAACTCCCGGACGAATGCTTCTGCCAGTCCTACCATAGAGTACATGAATTCCTCCGGTCCTGACCGTGTCGTAGGGCATGACGTTGTTGTCCTCCAACGTCAACGGGTCGTAATCGGTCACAATCAACACATCCTTGATGTAGTACTGCCGATGCAAAGTATCGGCCACCGTCCCGTCGGGCTTCTGCAAACGGTACGGTTTCAACAGCATATTCAAATCTACTCTATTCCGATTCAAAGAACTATCGGCAATATAAGACAGGTAATCCCGGTTGAAGGCATAATAACCACGCCGGCGGAGCAAAGTCGTGAGGCGTTGCCGCTCCTTGTCCAGTACATCTCGATCAAACAAGGCACTGTCTTTTATCAAGGAAGTATAATCGTCGGAATAAGTACGGAAAGCCGAAGCCAGCACGGAACGGTGGGGAGGTCTGAGTTTAGCGATGCTGTCGATCTTCGGATCGCTCAGGTTCATCGAATAGTCATGGATGCGATAAGGGGCATTGGGAACGATTTTATAGGTCACAACCGCCTTTTTGCTCCGCGATGTATCGACAGAAGCCGAAACTTCGGCGTTCATATATCCTTTATTTACAAAAAAGCGCTGTAGTTCGTCGACCGACTGCGTTACCAACGTCGTGTCCAGAATAACGGGAGCCTCCCCTATCCGGCGAAGCTGTTTATTGATCCATTTCTTCTCGTTACGGCCCGACCTGTCATACACGAACAACTGCCACCTCATCAACCCGAATGCCTTAAAGTTGGGTTGCTGCCGCAGATAAGGCCTCAAATCACTGTTTTTATATGTCTTGCCATCCGATACGATCTCCACATTGTCCAACAGATATTCTCCCTCACCCACATATTTTGTCAAGCTACAAGAGACCAACAGCAATAAGAAACTAATGAAATATAGTGTTCGGATTCCCTTCATCATTCAAGTTTTACGCACGCAAATGTAACTGAATTTAAAGAAATTCCCGTACATTTGCCGTATAAAAAGAGTAAAGATGCTAAGTAAGGGAAAAATCAAATACATCCATTCGTTGGAAATGAAGAAATACCGGAACGAACTGAATGCGTTCGTTGCCGAAGGGAACAAACTGGTTGCCGACATGATGTTTGCCTTTGACTGTGAACTGATTGTCGCCAAACCATCCTGGATGGCGATGCAAGGAAACATTCCGGCGAAAGAATTGTTGGAAGCGGAAGACGAAGACATCCGTAAAGCCAGTTTCCTGAAAAATCCACAGGATGTACTGGCCGTATTCAAACGTCCGGACTGGTCGCTCAAGGAAGCAGATCCTTCTTCCTCGCTCGTCTTAGCTTTGGACGGGATACAAGACCCCGGAAACCTCGGAACCATCATACGGCTTGCCGACTGGTTCGGTATCGAACATATTGTTTGCAGCCCAGACACTGCGGATGTCTTCAGCCCGAAGACCGTACAGGCCACCATGGGCGCACTGGCACACGTAAAAGTCCATTATACGGAACTGGAAAACTACCTGAAAGCCCAGGTGGCAAAGCAAGTCCCGTTGTTCGGCACATTCCTCGACGGAGAAAACATGTACACCAAGGAATTGTCGGCAAACGGAATCATCGTGATGGGAAACGAAGGAAACGGGATACGACCGGAAATAGAAAAATTAATCGACCGGAAACTCTACATCCCGAGCTTTCCTCCCGAAAGAGAGACTTCAGAGTCTTTGAACGTAGCCATTGCCACGGCTGTCATCTGCGCCGAATTTCGCCGTCGCCAAGGGAATGCCGCCCAATAAAAGCAAACAAGCCGATTCGCCTATCACGGCCGCAGGCGGGAATCCCAACTCCCGACAGGCATCGAATCCGAGTTCCATCGGCATGAAATTTTTGTTCCATCGGCATGGAACTTTTGTTTCATCGGCATGAAACTCTTCCCCGGCATCCACAACAGGGAAAAGGACGCCGTCATAAAACTCGGTCCCTGCAATCTCGCCTTCCAGCGGATAGACACCGGCCAAACATCCCTCATCGTCCAACTCGACGTAGTGCATCCGGAACAGTCCGTTCCAATAAACGTAATGGGAAGCGACTCTGCGCATATTGCTTTATTTCACCTCCCGTTTTTGCACGGCAGAAGAGTCTTTCGCCATATCGGTCAGTCGGCCGTAATTATATTTCATGAGGTTCAAGCCATCCAGATAAACCTTATAATAAGCGGAGTCGGCATTGTTCATAAAGATATACCCGTACACACGTCTGACCTGCTTGGTCGGAACCGTCTTCAAAACGGTTTCATGATAACCATCGCAAAGAACCTTGTCATTGACCGTCACGATCGTATCGCCCTGGTCGGCACTTATGCGTATTTCCGGCCTATAAGCCATGCCTTTACCAATGCCCCAGACATTCATGCCTAACACAAACGAACTTCCTGACGAATAGTTCGTTTCCGGCTTGACATCGAACGTCACACCGTTAAACAAAGCACAAGGCTCCAGTCTCAAAAAAGTGCGACGAGGCCAAATATCCACCGAATCCTGTTTGGAGACAGGTGCTGCCGACGCCTGCACGTCACCTAACGCTTTCTGCCGTTTATTCAAATCGGCCAGCACACGGTCATACACCTTCATATAAATATCCAGATGCCGTCCATACCAAACGAGCGAACTATCATATTCGGCTTGCGTGATATCGTATTTGCGGAAGATAGACCGATATAAGGCCTCCTTATGGGCATTATCGGGAAACTCTTTGCTGTTTAGGCTGATCATGGCTTCCGCCAATTGCATATCCACTTGTACAGCTTGCATCTTCTTTTCCGAAAGAATGCCATCCGGTACTTTGCTACAGGAAACCAACAAAGTTCCCAACAGCAAAACGACACTATATCTATGCAGTCTGTTCCGCATTTATTTTTTAATTTTCTTTTGAAAGACTTGTCGACAATGTATTACGGTAGAACAGCAACAACAAAAAGACACCTACACAGATCGCCGAATCGGCCAAATTAAAGATCGGACGGAAAAAGATAAACTCTTGTCCTCCCCATACCGGGACCCAATCAGGCAGCACAGTCTGTATCAATGGGAAATAGAACATGTCAACTACTTTCCCATGCAACCAACTGGCATAACCTCCCCCTTCAGGCATGAACGTGGCAACCTGTCCGAAACTATGATCGAACACTACCCCATAAAATATGGAGTCGATGATATTCCCGATAGCCCCCGCAAAGATCAATGAAATACAGGCAATAAAGCCAAAGGCGTAATTTTGTTTCACCAGTTTATACAAGAAATATCCGATAAAACCGACAGCGACAATACGGAATACCGACAAAAACAACTTACCGATTACTTCTATCCCGAAAGCCATTCCCGGATTCTCGGTGAAGTACAGATAAAACCACGAAGTGATTTCAATGCTCTCATGCAACTGCATGTGAGTCTTAATCCATATTTTAAGAGCTTGGTCAAGAATAAGGAGCAGCATCACAATCAATGCTGCTCCCCAACCTTTGGAATGTCTCATTTACTTGGCACCTCCTTGTTTAGCTTCGATACTCAACGTTGCGTGAGGCACTGCACGTAATCTTTCCTTCGGAATCAATTTACCGGTCTCGCGGCAAATACCGTATGTTTTATTCTCAATCCGAATCAATGCAGCCTGCAAATTTTGGATAAACTTCATCTGGCGCTGTGCCAAACGGCCAGCCTCTTCCTTTGACAAAGTCGCAGCACCTTCTTCCAATACCTTAAACGTAGGAGACGTATCAGCGACATCATTACCATCGGAATTCATGACACCGCCTCTCAACAAGTCATAATCCTTTTTTGCTTTCTCCAGTTTTTCCAATATTATGGCGCGGAACTCCTCGAGTTCGGCATCCGAATATCTTGTCTTTTCTGCCATGGCTCAATTAAATTAATAATTAACAATTATAGAATGAATAATAAATAAACAACCAAGAGGAAGTTTTTTCCTTCCTCTTGCTCGCAAATATAAGCAATTCTTCTATTGCTCACGATTAATTATTCATTATTCATTAAATATTTACGCTTTTTCAATCCGGATCGAAAGTTTAAAATCTTCAAAATCCAACTCGGTCGCATCGCTGATCACATCCGTAATTTCCATTGATACAGCCAATACCTGGTTTGCGATATACGAATTGAAGTCCTTGATCGCCTCATCCATCACATCATTCGAAAGGACGGTAACGGATATCTTGTCGGTGATGTCGTAGCCGCTGCTCTTACGCAGGTTCTGGATACGGTTTACCAACTCACGCGCCAGCCCTTCCTTACGGAGGGCTTCCGTCACGGTGATATCCAAAGCTACAGTCAGGCGTCCTTCGTTCGCAACCAACCAGCCCGGTATGTCTTCGGAAATGATCTCGACATCCGCACGCTCGATCACCGCTTCTTGTCCTTCGACAGTCAGTGTGAACGTTCCGGCCTTCTCGAATACATTGATCTCCTCCTGGCTCATCTTCTGGATAGCGGCAGCCAATGCTTTCATGATCTTGCCGTAGCGCGGTCCCAATTTCTTGAAATCCGGCTTGATCTTCTTCACCAGAATACCGGCAGCGTTATCGACAAACTTCAGTTCCTTAACATTAACCTCATTCAGGATCAGCGTCTTCACAGCTTCGATGCTTTCCTGCTGATGTGCATCCACTACCGGGACCATGATAGTTTGTAGCGGCTGACGCACCTTGATGTTCACCTTGCGGCGTAAAGCCAGCACCATAGAAGATACATCCTGCGCCATCTGCATACGTTCTTCCAGATCCTTGTCGATCAATGCCTCGTTGCAAACCGGGAATTCGGACAGATGAACAGACTCTACCTTTTCACGTCCGGTAGCGGCGATCAGGTCGCAGAACAACCGGTCTGCATAGAACGGCGCAATCGGAGCCATCAACTTGGCGACCGTTTCCAGACAGGTGTACAAAGTCTGGTAAGCAGACAACTTATCGGCCGTCATGCCTCCCCCCCAGAAACGGCGACGATTCAAACGCACGTACCAGTTACTCAGATTATCGTTTACGAAATCGGAGATCGCACGACCGGCACGAGTCGGCTCGTATGTATCCAAGAATCCATCCACATCCTTCACCAGAGAATTCAGCAGTGACAGAATCCAACGATCGATTTCGGGACGTTCTTTCCAGTCCACATCCGGTTCGGAATAATCGAAACCGTCCACATTCGCATACAAGGCGAAGAACGAATATGTATTATATAATGTACCGAAGAACTTGCGGCGGACTTCTTCGATACCGTCGATATCAAACTTGATGTTATCCCACGGAGAGGCATTCGTAATCATGTACCAACGCAAGGGATCGGAACCATACTGCTCGATCGTGGCGAACGGATCAACGGCATTGCCCAAACGCTTGGACATCTTATTGCCATTCTTATCCAACACCAGGCCGTTAGAAACGACAGCTTTATACGACACACTGTCAAAGACCATCGTAGCGAGCGCATGCAAGGTGAAGAACCATCCACGTGTCTGGTCGACGCCTTCGGCGATGAAATCGGCCGGATAAACCTTACGGTCGTCGAAGATCTCCTTGTTCTCGAACGGATAATGAATCTGTGCGTATGGCATCGCGCCGGAATCAAACCACACGTCGATCAGGTCAGTCTCACGCTTCATCGGCTTACCGCTTTCGGAAACCAGGATCACATCATCCACATACGGACGGTGCAGGTCAATCTTTTCGTAGTTTTCCTTCGTATATTCGCCCGGCTGGAATTTCAGTTCTTTGTACGGATTGGACTCCATCAGCCCGACTTTTACGGATTTCTCGATTTCATTGTACAGTTCTTCAACCGAACCGATACAGATCTCTTCCGCCCCGTCTTCGGTACGCCAAATAGGCAACGGCGTCCCCCAATAGCGGCTACGGCTCAGGTTCCAGTCCTGTAGGTTTTCCAACCATTTGCCGAAACGTCCCGTACCGGTGCTCTGCGGTTTCCAGTTGATCGTATTGTTCAGCTCAATCATCCGTTCGCGGCAAGCGGTCGTGCGGATAAACCAGCTATCCAGCGGATAATACAACACAGGCTTGTCCGTACGCCAACAGTGCGGATAATTGTGCACATGCTTTTCGATACGGAACACACGGTTCTGCGCTTTCAGCATCATGCAGATTTCTATATCCAACGTTTCGTCTTTTTCACCTTTGGTCGCATCGTAGGCGTTCTTCACGAACTTGCCCTGCCACGGATCGTAATCGGCAGCATTCATATTTGCCTGTACATATTCCGGATCGAGGTCTTCCAGCAGGTAATATTTGCCGGTCATATCGACCATCGGACGCTTGTTGCCATCCTTGTCGGTCAACATCAACGGAGGCACGCCATTTGCTTTTGCCACCCTGTCATCATCCGCACCGAAAGTCGGAGCGATATGCACGATACCCGTACCATCTTCCGTCGTTACGAACTCACCGGTAATCACGCGAAAAGCCCCTTCTCCGGGATTCACCCACGGCGTCAGTTGTTCGTATCTCATGCCGTTCAATTCCGTACCTTTCCATTCAGCAACGACTTTAAACGGAACCAGTTTGTCTCCTGCCTTGTAATCATCCAGCTCCAGATCGGCAGCCTTCGGATTAAAATACGCATCCAAACGGTCCTTGCCAACCACCGCTGTCATCGGCATACCCGTGTACGGATTGTAAGTCCGGACAGCTACATACGTAATATTCGGACCCACACAAAGAGCCGTGTTGGATGGCAAAGTCCACGGAGTAGTAGTCCAAGCCAAGAAGAAAGGTTCTCCGAACTCGGTCATTTCCGGTTTCGGATCGAGAATGCGGAACTGAGCCGTACAAGTCGTATCCTTCACGTCGCGGTAGCAACCCGGCTGGTTCAACTCGTGCGAGCTAAGGCCTGTTCCGGCAGCCGGCGAATAGGGTTGGATCGTGTACCCTTTATAAAGCAATTTTTTATTATAAAGTTCCTTCAGCAGATACCACAATGTTTCGATATAACGGTTGTCGTACGTGATATACGGGTTTTCAAGGTCTACCCAATATCCCATCTTCTGTGTCAGGTCCGTCCATTCCTTCGTGAACTTCATCACGTCGCGGCGGCAGGCGGCATTATATTCGGCCACAGAGATCTTATTGCCGATATCCTCTTTGGTTATGCCCAATGATTTCTCGACACCCAACTCCACCGGCAGGCCATGCGTATCCCATCCCGCCTTGCGGTTAACGAGATATCCTTTCATGGTCTTATAACGGCAGAAAATATCCTTAATCGAACGGGCAATCACATGGTGAATACCGGGCATACCGTTTGCAGAAGGAGGACCTTCATAAAATACAAACGAGGGATGTCCTTCGCGGATTTCAAGACTCTTATGGAAGATGTCGCCATCCTGCCATTTCTTCAGCACCTCTTTATTGACGTTCGACAAGTCAAATTTCGAGTATTCGGCAAATTTCTTACTCATATCGCGTTATATTTATCAGTCTTCTCAAAAATTGCCGCAAAGGTAGTGATTTAATTCGAATTAGGCAATACGGGAACAGCAAGGTCTCAAATCTCTCCGGACGTCTTTTCCAAAGCCATCAACAACGCCACCACTTCCGAATAATTCCTCCGCCCGGAGGGGATGTTATTCCCTTTCAGGAACCAGTTGTAAACGGTTTTCTGGATTTCTCCAATGACCGGACTGTACAAATCCTCCCAGTAAGCGACTTTGCGGTTGTAAATATCTTTTACTTCGGGAGAAATCGTTTCTTTCCATCGGTCAAATTCTTCTTCCGGCAGGAGTTGATATGCGTTGCCCAGCACGTACGGCAACAAAGCGAAATAAGCTGAAAAACGGATTTCCGGCACTTCCGAACGGGAACAAACCAGAAAACCGTACAGATTCGCTTCCGCCTCGCCGGATATCCCCAGCACATGCGCCATTTCATGTGCATAAGTAAACGGATACTGGACAGGCAGCAATCCGGGATTCAGATTATATTCGGTAAAAAACGGCCCCATATACCCCAAAACACCCACACTGCTCATCAACGAAGGGAACAGCATCGGCTTCGGATGCAAGTATCCGGCAGGAGCAACCAACCCGAATCTTCCGGCTATTTCCCGATATCCTTTTTTAGATTCCTCCGCGACAACCACCTTGTCTACCTCCTCCACAGGGACAAAAGAAGCATTCAAGGCATCCGTGTAAGCGGACAGGAAAGAACGGAACGCATCGGCCGAATAAGTCGCATACGGGAGCTGTGTCCGGGTAAAAAAATCCTGTCGGAAATAATTCAACCCCCACGCCATATAAAACCAAGCATACACCCACAACAGATATTCGACTGTCCGCCCCGCCAGCTTCTTCCACGGACATTTGCCGGCAACGGCACGGACCACATAAAAAAGCAATCCGGCAATACTGCCATATATCAGGCAATCACTCACCGAAAAAGGGAAAAAAGATGAGAAACGGGACAGGACGGCCGACACATACGGATAGACATTCCGGGCATACGCCTCGCCCGCTTCCGGCAAACACATAGTGAACCAGATAGCAACTAAAAGGAGAGGCAAAACTGTCCGGCGTATATATTTCAATTCGATATGTTTTTATTCAATAACTTCCTGACTTCCGTTTCCGACAGGTTCCGGCGACAGGCGTAATCCTTCATCTGCTCCTCGTCGATAGGGCCAATCATGAAATATTGCGAATCCGGATGTGCAATATAAAGACCACTGATCGTCGCCGTCGGATACATCGCACCGTTTTCCGTCAACCGGACACCGATCTGCGACATATCCAACAACCGATCCAACGTATCGTTCAAAAGTTGGTCCGGCAATGAAGGATAACCGACAGCGGGACGTATTCCCTGATATTTCACTTTGTACAGGTCGGAGACGGAAAGCGATTCGTCCGGAGCATATCCCCAATATTCCTTACGAACCTTTTCATGGAGATATTCGGCTGTAGCCTCGGCCAGACGGTCGGTCAAGGTTTGCAATAACATGGAATTATAGGTATCGCCCTCCTGCTCGAACCGTTCTTTCAGGGATTCGACACCGACACCGGCTGTCACCACGAAAACCCCGACATAATCCGTACGCCCTCCCGATACCGGCATCACATAATCGGCCAGCGACTTATAAACACCCTCCTCTTTCTTCGTCTGTTGGCGCAAAACAGGCAGCAAGACATCCCCTATCCGGATGTTATCCCCGTCACTGTTTGCCGGGAAAAAGCCATAAACAGCCTTGCAATACTCTGCTTTCATCTCAACCAGGCGATCCAGCAGCTTGACAGCATCTTCATATAACCGCACAGCCTCCGATACCTTCGCCCGGTCTGCTTCCGGAAACTCGGCCAGCCAAGCGGCACGACAAGCGTCGCAGCCGTGTATTTGCGCAATTTCCGAGAAACGTCCGTTCAGTTTCCAGGCACTGAAGAAGAAACTCCAATGGATATATGGGATTATTTCTTCCAAAGGAAGAGAAGGAATCACCTGTACCCCGCTCTGGGCCGGGACAACCGGATTATAAGAGGCCCAGTCTGTCTTCGGACAGTTAGCCCGTGCTTCCGCCAACGACACCAGTATCTCTTTTTTCTTATCTATGGAGGCGCGCAAAGTCTCATACTCGCTATTCAACCGGTCAACATAAGCATCCCGCGTATCCGGGTTCAACAGTTTAGCCGCAATCAACGGGTTTTGCGAGGCATCCTGTACATGAATGACAGGATAATCATAATGAGGAGCTATCTTAATGGCTGTATGCAACTTCGAAGTCGTAGCGCCGCCCACCATTATGGGAATACTCAGGCCGGCTTTCTGCATCTCGTCCGCCACATGAACCATCTCTTCAAGCGAAGGTGTGATCAGACCGGAAAGACAGACCAGGTCGGGCTTTTCTTCCATTGCCTTTTTCACAATCACGTCCGCCGGGACCATCACTCCCAAATCAATCACCTCATAGTTGTTACAAGCCAGGACAATCGAAACAATATTCTTTCCGATATCGTGTACATCCCCTTTCACTGTCGCAAACAGAACCTTTCCTGCCTTAGCAGAATCGGAAGATATCTTTTCCGCCTCGATTGCCGGTTGCAAAATGGCAACGGCCTTTTTCATCGTACGAGCAGTCTTGACAACCTGCGGCAAGAACATTTTTCCGATACCGAACAATTCGCCGACCTTGTTCATCCCGCTCATCAACGGTCCATCGATAATATCCACCGCACGCGGATAAACCTTCAATGCCTCCTGCAAATCTTCTTCCAGATGATCGCCGATCCCCTTGACCAACGCATATTCCAGCCGTTCCTTCAACGGATATTCACGCCAAATTTCCAACTTTTCTTCTCCTCCCTCCTGCGCTTTCACATGCAGCTCCTGGGCGTATGCGATCAATTCTTCCGCAGCTTCCGGGCGACGCGCCAGAATGACGTCTTCCAACAATATACGGAAAGAAGGTTCGATATCTTCATAGAGTACGGACGACGACGGATTCACGATCCCCATATCCATGCCTTTGCCAATCGCATGATACAGGAATACGGAATGCATGGCCTCCCGTACATAATTATTTCCGCGAAAAGAGAAAGAAAGATTGCTGACACCGCCGCTCACCTTCGCACCCGGCAAATTCTTCTTTATCCATTCCACGGCACGGATAAAGTCCAAACCGTACCGGTCATGTTCCTCCATACCAGTAGCAATCGCCAGCACATTCGGATCGAAAATGATACCGTTCGGATCGAAATCGACTTTCTCCCGGAGGAGACGGTAAGCACGTCCGCAGATCTCGATCTTTCGTTCAAACGTATCAGCCTGCCCTTTTTCGTCAAAAGCCATCACGACCGTAGCCGCTCCCAACTGCTTGATGCGAGCGGCATGTCGCAGGAATACCTCTTCGCCTTCTTTCAATGAAATCGAATTCACGATGCTTTTACCCTGCACGCACATCAAACCCTTTTCGATCACCTCCCATTTCGATGAGTCGATCATCACAGGCACACGCGAAATATCAGGCTCGGAAGCGATCAGGTTCAGGAAAGTCGTCATCTCCTTCACGGCATCCAACATCCCGTCGTCCATATTGATATCGATCACTTGTGCGCCATCTTCCACCTGCTTGCGGGCAATCGTCAAAGCCTCTTCATAATTCTCTTCCTTGATCAGGCGCAAGAATTTACGTGAACCGGCCACATTGCATCGTTCACCGACATTCACGAAATTATTATCCGGCTTAACTTCAAGCAATTCCAAACCAGACAGCCAAAGACAACCAGGCTTGGAAGCCGGGACATGCGGCTTAGCCCCTCTTATCAGTTCAGGATATTTGGCGATATGTGCCGGCGTCGTACCGCAGCAACCTCCCAAAATATTCACCAGACCTTCGTCAATGAAGGGCTTTACATGAACAGCCATCTTTTCCGGCGTCTCATCATAGGAACCGAAACTGTTCGGCAGCCCGGCATTCGGATAAGCACTTATATAATAAGGGGCATGTTTGGCCAGTTCAACCAAGTAAGGTTTCATATCGGCAGCACCGAAAGAGCAATTCAAGCCGACACTGACAATATTGGCATGTTGCACGGAAGCCAAGAACGCGCGCAATGTCTGTCCAGAAAACGTACGTCCTCCCTGAGCCGATAGCGTCAGAGAAAGCATAATAGGCAAATCCTTACCTTTTTCCTTCAGCACGGTCTCGGCAGCTTCCAGTCCGGCTTTCACATTCAGCGTGTCGAAAGTCGTTTCAAACAGGATGATATCCACGCCACCGTCAACCAAGGCGTCTACCTGTTCCTTATAGGCGTCATACAAATCCATATAAGTGACAGCCCGGTAAGCCGGATCACTTACGTCGGGGCTCATCGACGCCGTCTTATTGGTCGGGCCGACAGAGCCGGCAACAAAGATCGTGCGACCCGGATGTTCCGCCATAAAGCCGTCGGCCACCTCGCGCGCCAACTTTCCGGCAGCCAAGTTGATATTCCGTACCTGCCCCTGCATGCCGTAGTCTTCCATCGAGACGGCATTTGCATTGAAAGTGTTGGTAGCAAAAATATCAGCACCGGCATCCAAATACTGACGGTGAATCGATTTGATCACATCCGGCCGGGTAATACACAACAGGTCGTTATTTCCTTTCAGGTCGCTCGCCCAACCGGCAAACTGTTCTCCGCGATAATCCTTCTCGGTCAATTTAAACCCTTGGACCATCGTACCCATTCCTCCGTCCAGAATCAAAATACGTTCTTTCAGGACATTCAAAAATATATCTTTATCCATAAAGGTTCGTTACCGTTTAAACGCACGATCCATCTCCCTGCGGTCGTCCCGCTCCTTGATAGAGTCGCGTTTGTCATATTCCTTCTTACCTTTGGCGATAGCGACAACGATTTTTGCCAGTCCCTTCTCATTAATGAAAAGACGAGTCGGAACAATCGTAAAGCCACTATTGCGGGCAGCCGTTTCTATCTTCCGCAATTCTTTTTTAGTCAACAGCAACTTACGGTCACGGCGAGCCGTATGGTTATTGTATGTACCATAGAAATATTCCGCCACATACATATTCTTCACCCACAATTCACCTTTCTCCACAATACAGAACGTATCTACCAAACTCGCCTTTCCCAGACGGATCGATTTGATTTCCGTTCCGGTCAGCACGATCCCCGCCGTAAACGTATCGAGCAACTCATAATCGAAAGTCGCCCGCTTGTTCTTTATCTGTATGTTATTACTAATCTTCTCTTTCATCTTATTCTTTTATCAAAAACGCAAACCAGGCATCAACATGGAAAGAATGATCTCAATCAACCAAGGGGTCAACAGAATCAAACCTGTCGCAATCCCTACAAACTTCAAGCGTATCTTTTCCTCCACCTGCATATAAGAACTGGCCCCTTCCCACACGATATAAAACGTATATAAGACAAATATACGCAAAAAGAAAAACTCAGGAAGCAGCATCAACACGATATTCAATGTAAACAGCAATGAGGACGAATAACCGACAAAACGTTGACACAGCCTCACATCCTTCTCCCGTTTGAACAATCCCTGCCAAAGTTCGTTCAACAAATAAGAAGCCAGATAAAAACCGCCGAATGCGGCGACCAATGTCCGGATAGACGATTTCAGCGCCAGTTCGACATCAAACTCTTTCCGGGTGAACAGCACACCCAGAAAAGCCGCCACCGTAACGAATCCGATCAGGGGATACACAAACCGGGATAAAAACTCATCGTCATTTTCTTCTTTTCTCGTTAGAATATCCCACGCCTTCGCCGGCTGGGAGATGATGGCCACGACCAATTTAAATATTTCTTTATACATTTTTCAATACGTTCGTTTGCTATTTTATTGTTTTATTTACCTTCTCCAGTCAAGTCTATGGTAAAAATATCAGAACTTTTCCAGTTTATCGACGCAGAGTCTTTCCCGAATGAATACGCATAGTTAATGCGGAACTTCAGTTCATCCGAATGATTCTTTTCCGCCTCTTTCACCAAATTTTCTATATTGAAGGCACAAGGGATAATCATCGACTCGCCTCTTGTCGTGTCCGCCTTTATTCTGACCGTGCGAAGGTAGAGGTCATAAATCTTATCGTCTCCCAGCCGCTCATCCGGACTATAGGACAAAGAAAAACTATCCACCTGGTTTGCCGGATGATTGCCCATCACCGTGAACAGAAACAAATTCCCCCTAATATAAGCGGTACGTGCTTGAAGAGAAGAAAGCAGCAGCTCATTCTTTTCAACAGTGGAAGTATCGGTCAACGTATTGAAAAAACCCCACCGTCTGACCTCAGAGATCGTATTCTCATAAATGACAGCCTCGATATAACTGGTATCCGTTCCAGCTCCCATATTGTTCGCAGTCCCGTAATCGATGGAATAATCAAACAAAATACATTCACCGTTTTCCACATTGGCCTTCTGGAAGTCATCCGAAGAAACCACCACGTCTCCTTTGGTATAAACAGCTTTACCCGGTCCGTATCCGGTCACTACGACCCCAGCCTGATTTGCCATCGTCAACTGGGTGGCCGGGTCTCCCAAACAAGAACTCAACATAACCAAACAAAAGGCCCAAATGCCATATAATACTGTTTTTCTCATTTCCATATATAAATTAGAAGTCTATTTATCTTCCTCTCCTAATGGAGGAAACGCACAAAGGTACGAAAAAAGGTTTATACGGCAAAAGTTACCCTTTTTGTTTCCAGGGCAACCGCACCAAAATCAGAAAGCGTCCGTCTGTTTTCGCCACCGATACGGACTAACTACATAAATGTTTTTTGCAAAAACTACTATCATACTATCACATTCGCCTGTATATTACTTCAAACCAATATGTTATAACATGATAGTTGCCATTTTCTACTATCATTCATCTGTCATAACTATCATGGTATAAAACGATAACATCTTGTGTATCAATCATACGATAAAAACAGGGACCGTCCGGAAACAGGTGCAAAATAGGTTAAAACGGCTTCTTTTTTCATCAAGACAGGCTTTTCTTTTGTCAAAAACAGCTTGCAGAGCCGCTTGAGACCCGGGTGTACCCACTACGGAGACCCGGGTGCGGGAGAGGCGCAGACCCGGGTCTGCGCGAAGCCCTGACGGGGATGCAGAGAAGTTTATCCGCCGTGTCGGAGGTACTTTTACGCCCTGTTTTTGCATCTTTTTCGCCGATGGCCACTTTTGTATACATAAACATAAACAGCGCATTATCAGCTATATAAACAAATAGTCATGCAAAAAACATGATAGATGCATGATGGTAGAATGATAGTAGAAAACAGTAACTGTCATGCTTTAACACATTGTAAGACAACAGTTAATAACCGGATATGATAGTATGATAGTTGATTTGCGAAATTTTCATGGGAGAAGAGAAGTGGTTCCGGATAGCAATTTCTGGTGCGGTTGCCTGATTTTATACCACCATATATTTGTATTGTACACGAAAATTCATATCTTTGCACCCGCTAATACAAACAGCTTAAATTAATTATTCAAACATGGCAACAAAAATTAGATTGCAGAGACACGGTCGCAAAAGCTACGCTTTTTACCAGATCGTAGTCGCAGACAGCAGGGCTCCACGTGATGGAAAGTTTATTGAAAGGATAGGTTCTTATAATCCGAACACTAATCCTGCTACAGTAGATTTGAACTTCGAAAGAGCTTTGTATTGGTTACAGGTAGGTGCACAACCTACAGATACCACTCGTAACATCCTTTCACGCGAAGGTGTTTGCTTGAAAAAGCATTTACTGGAAGGTGTCAAGAAAGGTGCATTCGACGAAGCAACTGCTGAAACTAAGTTTCAGGCTTGGTTGAAAGACAAAAAGGCTTCTGTTCAAGCAGTAAAAGACAAAGATAGCGAAGCTGCAAAAGTTATCGCCATCGCTCGTTTGGAAGCAGAAAAAGAAGCAAACAAGGCAAAAGCAGAAATCGTAGCTAAAAAGAAAGCAGAATTGGCTGCCGCTGAAGCTGCTAAACAAGCTGAAGAAGCTGCTGCCGCTCAGGCCGCTGAAGCTCCTGAAGCAGAAAGCGCTGAATAATTCGGACTTTGCCAAAATAAAAGAGAGGACATTCCAAAGATGTCCTCTTTTTTATTATATATCCTCTACCTCTTCTCTAATATTTGAAAAAAAATGCCCGATCCTACAAGAGAACCAGGCATTCCAAATCACAACGCTTTCAATCGGTATATAAAGACTTTGAATCTGTTTAAATGTTCTTCAGAATGAAGAACATTTAAACAGATTCTTTATTTTTTAAGCAAGAAATTGTCTATCTGCTCCACAAACTGTTCTTTCGACAAAGCCCCCTGAGCAATCTGAGGTTTACCAGTCTTGGGTATGAACAGCAATGTCGGAATACTTTGTATGCCGAATGCCGAAGCCAATTCTTTTTCATCATCTACATTTATCTTATAAATGACAATATCATCCTTATATTGTACAGCCAGTTCTTTCAAGATCGGAGAGACTTTCTTGCAGGGGCCGCACCAGTCTGCATAGAAATCAACAATAGCCGGTTTATTTCCTTCATATACCCATTGCGTCTGATTCTTTTCGTAATTATAGACTTTCAACAGAAAGTCCGCCTTATTCAAAGCAATCACTTCCGCCTGTGCAGAGGACTTTTCCTTTTCATTCTTTTCCGGCTTGGCGGACATAGAGCAACTAAACAAAGTTAACGCAACCACAACTATCCATAGACTTTTGAAACTTCTCATATAACACTTTTATTATTTAATTATTAGTGATACAAAAATAGGAATAAAAACCCACAAATATCACATTCATTTCACAAAGATTTACTTCTTCTTCCGCTCGACAGGCGACGGAACTTTCTTTGCATACTTATCCCGGTCACAAACAATCTTTCCATCCACATATTCCAGCTCGGCCATCTGGATAGAGGCACGATGATAGTTCCAAGTACTCTCTTCCACTTCGATGCCATCCATTTTATAGGTTCGTCCCGGATGGGTAAAATAGAAGATAAAGGCACGGTCGCCGATCACAACGACATCACAATGCCTCCCCTGATCGAAATCGTCCGGACGGAGGCCCGGCTTGTTCAGGATTGTCGAGTTATAGGTCCAGTTAGCCGCATCGTCCGATTCGTAGCAATGCAAGCCGACATACCCCAAATTACATTCGTCGATGATGTTCCAGTATTTATTCTTCCAATAAAAGACGATCGGCCCTTTATGGGGAACGTCGTCGATCTCGCATTTGCCGGTAATTTTCCAGGTTGTCAGATCCTTGCTCACACCCGTATTCGTTTTGGAGTCGGGAGTCTTATACCACATCTTCCACGTCCCGTCCGGCATCCGGAAGGCCGAAGCGTCGATGCAACCATGCGTGCCCTCTATTTCCTCCACCAGGTCCCAGTTCATCAGATCCTTGCTTTTGTAGAAGACGAGCCGTGCATCTCCGCCCCAGAAAGGATGGATGCCGGGGATAAAGGTGACGATCATATAATAGGTATCCTTGTGCCTGAATACATCGGGAGCCCAGAAAGTGCTCTGCCCCTGCATCGGTTCCGGCAAGTTCGCCGTTCCGACATAATACCAGCTTTTGCCATTGTTTTTAGTGGCGGCGATTCCGACCTTGCTTCCGTACACACATGCCACCTCCTGCAAATTAGGGACATTGGCACGGCGTTGGGTGTAAAACATCCACCACTCCTGACGTTCTTCATTCCATTCAAGCGTCGGATCAGTCGGACCGTCATAGATCGGGCAACGGAACAAAGGAGCCGGCGCATGTTCGATGTCAAACGGTTTATCCTGTGCAAAAACGCTCGTCCCGCAAAACAGGATCATCAACATATATACTATTCTTTTCATGCTATTCAGATTATACGTGTTATACATTATATATATTAGTAAAGCGAAAATTCTCCTAAGCCGGCACGTCCTTCGGAAACATTCCCGATTGTCAAACGGATATATTTCAATTCACGGTCGACCGTCATCGGTTTGAAATCCCATCCCGTACATTCCCGTTCGTACAGGAGTTCCCAATGTTCGCCATCCTCGGAGGTTTCGACCTTATGGGTATAGGATGAACTATCTTTCTGGAAAAGGATACGGCAGGCTGCCACATAAGCCGGACGTTCCAAGACCAAAGTAACCGTCTGCGGCAACCGGTCTTCCCCGGCAATCCACCAGGTATGGTCGTCATTGTCGATCAGGTTTGAAGCAGGATACCCGTTCTGGCTGCTCCCTACCCGGACGGACGCGATCTTCAGACGGGGTTTCTCCAAAATACGCTTCTGCCAGGAAGAAGGTTTCACCACTACATTGTCTTCTTCATTTCCGGTAAAGGGAGCATGTTTTCCGTCCGGCAGGAACCTTCCTTCGAACGGCTTCGTCATGATTTCGGCTTCACCGCAAGACAGACCTTCCGCCGTTACCCTTATCATAATCTTTCCGGCTTTCTTTGTCGTACGGACAAAAGCAAAACCAACGCCTCCTTCCACCTTTTGCGGGTTGATACCGATACGGCTGATCGTGTCTCCGACCAGCGTCCCTTCACCTGACACCTGAATCCGGATTTCCTGTCCAGAGTTGCAGACCAAAGAACCATTCTTGTCACAGACCTTAAAGTAGACAGGGATCATATCCGAACCGTCGGCAACAGGGGCAATGCCATCCGTCTTGATATCCACAATCAGACGAGCGGCTTTTTCCGGAGTGCTCACGCTATGGGTCGCCACAACCTTTCCGTCAACCAGGGCTTCCGCCTTTAATGTTCCGGCTTCATATCCTCCGGCATTAAAGACGAACACCGGGCTACCGCCCTTTTCCACTACCGGACGGTACAGCGGTGTCCGTTCCGCCCGTGTCTGAATCCCGACCAGCTTCTCATTACGATAAAGACGGACTTCGTCGCAGTTGGAAAAAACAGTTATATCCGTTGTAGACGAAGCGAAATCTTCCGAAGCATTATAGGATGCGATATGAACCATAGGTCCTTCATAGAGTCCCGGCTCCGAGATCGATTTATCTCGCATACTTTGCAACATGAAGTAACTGAATTTCGGATACCGGTTGATATCCACCACGCCGCTATACATCGTTTCGTCCTGGCTTCCCCGCGCATAGTCATTGTAACTCCAAACAAAATGGCCACCCATATGCGGATTGGCATCCAACATGCACCAATCAAAATAGCCTTTACCGTTCAACTGCTCGATACGGCTACGGCATTGGCGCATCTGCTCCTCCTCGCTTTCTTTCAGGCTGACACGCGGCTTTTCGCCCACGCCATCTCCCCATTCGCGGGTAAACAAAGGCTTGACCACTATAAAATCTTCCGGATAATTACTCATCACATCCCCGTCTTTCGGGAACTTAGAAACCTGCTTATAAAAGACATCGTAATAAGGTTCCATATCCGCATGGCCGAAATAATCGCCTGCGGTGTACATCTGGTCACCCGGATATTCGGCATGCGAGAGTTCAAAAATTTCTTTTGCCAAAGAGACCGGATAGCGGGATTCGTTCAAAGCCGTTTCCCACAAGACAACGGAAGGATGGTTCCGGTCACGACGGATCATCTGGCGTCCGATCTCATAAAGCCGCTTGATAAAGGTCGAATCCGGATTATAGAACTGCCAGCCCGGAATACATTCGACCACCAACAAACCATATCGGTCGCAGGCATCCAAGAAAGCCGGATCGTTCGGGTAATGGGCGGCACGAACCGCGTTATAACCACCGCGTTTCAGGTCGATCACATCCCGCACCTGCATCGAGTTGGAGGCGGCATCCCCGACATTGGCAAAAGCCTGATGGCGATTGGCCCCGCGCATATACAGTTTTTCTCCGTTGATAAAGAATCCTTCCTCGGCCGTGTACCGGATCGTACGAATACCGATCTTCTTAACCTTTTCATCCAGGACTTTATCGCCCGATATCAATTGGGTACGCAACGTATAGAGGTGAGGCGTATAAGGATGCCATAACGCAGGTTGATCAACAACAAGGTCCTGCTCCACCGTCTTGTCCGATTGCTTTAACAAGGTGACCGGTGTTTCAGCCTCAACGACAATACGGCCTGTCGAATCGACCAGTTGCGAGAAAACGGAAAGCGTTTCATCTCTGTCGGTCAAATTCCGGACATGTGTGGCAATATGCGTTCTTGCTTTCTCCTTTGCCACTTCGGGGAAAGTCACGAACTGGCCGCCGCCGGCTACTTTGTTCTCCTGTAAAGGATCTGTTATATAAATCTTATCCGTAATCACCATCCGGACATCCCGGTAGATACCGCTATAATAGTAGAAATCCATTTTATCCTGCGGCTTTCCCGGAGGTGTCAGCGGGTCATGCTCTGCAGACACACGGACAGCCAAGACATTATTGCCGTCCCAATCGATGCGGTCTGTAAGGTCTGCGACAAATCCCATATAACCGCCGTGATGATCCGTAACCTTTTGGCCGTTCAGATAAACATCGCAATTCGTCATCACTCCTTCGAAAGAGACAACGATGCGTTTATCCTTATATTTTACAGGCAGTTTGAAATAACGGCGATACCAACCAACCCCGTCATAAATGGAGTTTCCGCCACAATGTTTCGTTTCCAATTGCATGATATGAGGCAGGGCGACAGGCATCCATCCGGAATCATCCAAACCCGTCCGGCTCCCTTCCGCCACATCTCCCCGGTAAAAAGCCCAATCGGTATTCATATCCAGGACTTCCCGAGCGGACGAAGCCGGCGCATTGCAACTATATCCCAACACCACACAAACGAATAATAAAATAAAAGAGAATGTTCGATAATGCTTCATGCTATTTTAGTGTTTTTCTATACAAAGGAAAGGGATATATTGGATTATTTCCAATATATCCCTCTTAAAACATGATAAATATATCAGTTTCTATTAATAACCGTCATTCTGTTTAAGCTGATCATTTTTATCCATCGCACTTTGCGGTATAGGCAAATAACGATGGAACGGTTTGAAAGTACGTTCTTCCACTAATTCGCTACCCGTAATGACAGCACGTTTTGCCGGGTCCGCTTCATTTGTATCGATCGTACCTGTGATCGCCATCAACGGAGCGTTCAAAACCGTTTCAGCCACCATCTTGCCACTGGTATCTTTCCAACGGATGATATCCAAACGGCGAAGGCCTTCACCAGCCAATTCGACAGAACGTTCGCGACGGATCAATTCACGCAACATTTCCTTTGAACCATATTTACTCTGATCCACATTCGGCATACCAACACGATTACGGATCTGATTCAACAAGCCATACACTTCGGCAGACGGACCGTTCAACTCATTTTCGGCTTCCGCATAGCTCAACAACACTTCTGCATAACGGAAAATGATCGGCTGGCAATTGGTAGACCAAACATCATTATACTGAGACATCGGAGCCAAATACTTCGCCCAAGTCAAACGAGTCTTAGAACAGTTGTTCGCGCCATTGTTATTGGGATTAGCCGATCCGTCAGGCAACATCTTGTCTAATGTGTTCAAAATATTACCATTCCAATCCATACCCGGATAAAGAACCGTCATAGCCATACGCGGGTCACGGTTAGCAAACGGATGAGCAGCGTCATACCCACTACCGGCTTCTTCCTTGGTCAAACCATTGCTCATTTCATAAGTATCGATCAGATTTTGTGTCGGAACCATCGAAGACCAACCACCGTCACCATTGTTATACATGGTAGCGATCATCCAGTTTGAATACAAGTTTTCGTCATGTTGAACAGCCGCGATGATCTCCTTTGAATTTTGTCCGGCCACCATAAAGAGGTTTTCGAAGCTTGGGTCCAGTTCATACTGCCCCAAATCCATGATTGCCTTGGCAGCATCTTTGGCCAACTGAAAATCCGAATAGAACATGGCAGCACGCATCTTCAATGCCAACGCCGTACCTTTTGCGATATACCCACTGGCTTTCGGTACATTGTTCAGTATCGAAACAGCCTCATCCAGTTCATCATAGATGAATTTCTTCACCTCTTCTTCCGTGTTACGCGGTACTTTTGCCTCCTCGGCAGTTTCGTATGAATCGATAATGGCAACACCTCCATACAACCAGTTCATCAAGAAATACTGATAAGCACGGATTGTTTTTACCTGCCCTTTCATATCATTTTTCTTGGCAGCATCGGCAAAGTCTATTCCTTCGATATTTTTCAGGAAGTCGTTGCAACGACGGATCATTCCAAAAGAATAATAGTTGGCAACACTTCCGGTTGAAGTCATCGTACCTGCACCAATTTCCCTCCAACCTTCATGTGGATGGAAATTAAAACCGAAATCAGAAGCACAATCCCAATATAAAATACCAGTCTCATCCGCCCATCCGTCATAACATCCGATCAAGAACTTCTCGGCATCTCCTTCTGTCTTCCAAGTCGTAGCCGGAGACAATGCATCCAATGGAGCCGTATCCAGAAAATCCGAACAAGAAGTCCCGAAAAGCGCCATTCCTGACAACATATATACTAATAATCGTTTCATATTTATATCAATCTTTTTAATCCTAATTTTAAACTATCAGAAAGTTAAATTCACCCCGAAAGCATGTGTCTGTGTCAACGGGAAGCTGGAAGCACGTTCGTCTCCGATTTCAGGATCGACACTTACAAGCATATTGTGGATCGTAAACAAATTTTCCACAGAATAGTAGAAACGGACATTTTCAATACCTGCCGATTTCAACAAATTCTTCGGAAGCGAATAACCGAATTGCAAGTTCTTCATACGCAAATAGCTGGAATTTTGAACCCAGAAAGTAGAAGTCGTATAGTTATTCGATGTCTCGTCATAAGCAACACGAGGCATCGTTGCATTCTTGTTTTCCGGCGTCCATGCATCCAACCAGACAGTTGCCGGATGCGAGTCATCGCCCGCAAAATAGCCAGTCACCTCTTTGTTAATCAAACGGCTGACGCCGGCAGCCCCCGTAAAGGTCATCGACAAGTCGAAGTTCTTATATGCTGCGTTCAAATTCAAGCCGAATGTAAACTTCGGATCTGTAGAACCTGCCAACACACGGTCGTCAGCATCAATCTTACCATCGCCGTTGGCATCCTGATAGATCAAGTCACCACCTTTAAACTTCTTAGAAAACGGATAGCCTGGTTGTCCGGAATATTTATCCATCCAAGCCTGTGCAGCTTCATCTGATTCAAAGAAACCGTCTACCTTATAAACACGATAGGTATTCAATGCTTCACCGATACGGCGCACCTTACTGCCGTTATTCGGATCAACCATATCTCTGCCACCATCAGACAATCCTAAATCTTGCAGGATGTTCTTGTTATAAGCAAAGTTTCCGTTTGCCCCGAAAGACCAGTCACCCCATTTGTTGTTATAGCTCAGAATAACTTCCACACCACGATTGGACATTTCACCGACATTATCCTTATAAGCGCCCAAACCAAATTCCTGCGGAACAGGCACATCCATGATAATACCGGTTGTCTTGCGGTCATAATAATCGAAAGTAACATTGATCTTGTTATTGAGTGTCGCATCGAAACCAAGTCCCCAAGTACGGGATTTTTCCCAAGAGATGGAAGCCAATTTGTAGTCCTTTTGGTAATAACCACCCAGCAAAGAACCACCGAACGGATAGTTAGCGTCCAAATTATACGTGTTCATCCACGGATAATAATCATCCAACGCACTCTGGTTACCCAACAGACCCCAAGAAGCACGCACCTTCAGGTTGTTCAACCAGTCTTTCGTATTTTCCATGAAACCCTCTTCACTCAAGCGCCATGCACCGGAAAAAGAAGGAAAGTATCCCCAACGGTTGCCTTCAGCAAATCGAGAAGAAGCATCCGCACGGATATTGGCCTCAAACAGATATTTGCCTGCATAATCATAATTGACACGGCCGAACCAAGAGATCATCGCCAATTCGCGCGTGAACCCTTCATTCTTCTGCGTAGCGGCATCCCCGGCATTCATATCCGTCAAATCGTTTGTCGGGAAGTTCTTGCGTTCCGCTTTATTTTCGCGATAGTCATACTTTTCCGTATGCCAACCGGCCATTGCTTTCAGACCGTGTTCGCCAAACTGCTTGTCGTAGTTCAACAAAGCATCTAAAGTGGCACGATGCCAACCATAGAAGTTTTCATTCAACTTGTTCGGGTCCGATTTCTTGTTCGGGTTATATTGGATGAATTTCTGGAACGCACGATAATGCTGCTGGTTGTTCACATACGAACCGGTCAACGTTGCCACCAATCCGTCCATAATCTTATAGTCGGCCGACAATGTACCGGAGAAATTCTGGTTCTTACGGTCTACCGTCTGGTCCACGTCCAACCAGGCAATCGGGCTACCGTCACTGATCGTACCCCACGTACCATCCTCATAACGGCTGACGATCCACGGTGCGATACGGTTCAACTGACGAATGATCTGGTCAGAGCTACCACCGGCATAAGAAGAGTTCGGGTCGGAATAATCATTCTTAATATAAGCCAGATTTAAACGGACATTCAAACGTTCATTCAACTTCATGTCCAAATTGGTACGAGCGTTGAACTGCTGACGTTCGGCATTCGGCAATATACCGGTTTGTCCCAAATAACCGACAGATCCCATATATCTGACGTTCTCCGTGCCTCCACTGACATTGACATTATGCGAGTGCTGTACCCCTGTTTGATAAGCCTCGTCATACCAATCCGTGTTCGGATGCGTATAAGGCGAAGAACCGTCTTTGAATTTCTGAAGATCCGTGTCACTGAAACGCGGAGTCAACTTTTCGGCTGCCATGGACTGGTTATACAACCGCGCATAGTCGTAAGAACTGATACGGTCTATCATTTCCGTCGGTTTCTGGAAACCGACATATCCATTATAAGAAATACGCGGTTTACCTGTCTTACCACGTTTCGTCGTAATCAAGATAACCCCATTGGAAGCTTTAGATCCGTAGATGGCAGCCGAAGCGGCATCTTTCAAAACGGAAATACTTTCGATATCGTTCGGATCGACAGAGTTCATCGTACCCGTTTCGATGCCATCCACCAAAATATAAGGGTCAGCCGTGTTTAACGTACCGACACCACGCACGCGGATCGTACCTCCATCCTGTCCCGGGCGGCCACCGCCGGAAGTCACCTGAACACCCGGCATAGTACCCTGCAGAGCGGTTGAAACGTTTTGCACAGGGCGGTTTTCCAATGCTTTGCTGTCAATCTGGGAAACTGCTCCGGTCATGTTTACCTTCTTCTGCGTACCGTAACCGACCACCACGACTTCTTCCAATTTCTGCGTGTCGTCTTTCAACTTCACGTTCAACGAAGCTTGTCCCGCATAAGGAATTTCCTGAGTCAAATAACCGATATAGGAGATCTGAATAATATCTCCATTTTTCAAACCTTCCAATACAAAATTTCCATCCATATCGGTTACCATACCGTTTGTCGTACCTTTTACAAGAACGGAGGCGCCGACTACAGGTCCGAAATCATCGCTTACTGTTCCTTTCACACTTTTCTGTTGCTGAGAAATGCCAACTTTAGGGGTTGCCATACGATCAACTGCATACACTGTTCCACCCGAACATAACGCAACCGACAATAGCAAAAAGCTGACTGGTCTTGCGATTTTCAACATACTCAATTTTTTTTGTTTAATAATAGATAGTTAGATTGAATCCAGGTCTTAACACAGTTCTCGTAGAACTATATATCATCTCAAAAACAAAAAGCGAAGATATGTTGGAAGATAAATAATCGGTACAATGTAGTTCTCGTAGAACTAAATCAAGGCAACCCCCTATATTTACTTAAAAAACAAGCATATAATTTCACCTACATGAGAGTATACGGGGGCGTATAATTACCAAAGTAACCTATCAGACAATCAACAAGGTATAAAGATAATTATGACAGGTGAATGATAGTTCAAAACGGCAACTATCATACCGTAACATATTGGCTTTAAACAATATATATACAAATATGACAGTATGATAATTGTTTTCGCAAAAACATTATATGATTAGTCCGTATCGGTGGCGAAAGCAGATGGACGCTTTATGATTTGGGCACGGTTGCCCAGGACAATCAATTGCCTTCTATGTAATAATTTTTACAAGGCGGAAAAAACTTAAACTTGTTAAATTTAATAAGGAACATCTGTTTTACGTCAAAACATACAACACGATATTGCAAATATACATACAAAAGCATTCATCCAAAATAATCGAATAAAACGAATGATCTACCATCAGTCTAAAAAAACCTTCAATATATTAATCGAAAAACAATCCAAACAAGGCGAACAAATCTTGCATTAATAAAATATTTCAAGATCCTCTCGTTTGATAAAAAAATGCAACAAAAAATATATTTCACAACAATCATGTTGAAATTTTCTAAAAAAACATACTTGGTGTGAATTAAAATAGTATATTTGCCACGTCAAAGACGTAGTTCTACGAGAACTATGGCATTAAAGTTTTGACCTGAAAATATAGGAAAATAAGCGAGTAAGATGTTAACTGCATGGCAGTTACTCCTAAAGCCTATTATATCTAACTATTATTAAACAAAAAACAATTAGTATGTTGAAAATCGCAAGACCAGTCAGCCTGATGTTGATGTCTATGGCATTGTGTACGACAGGAACAGTGTTCGCATCTAATGAGACTGCAACTCCTAAAGTTGGTATTTCTCAGCAACAAACGAGTTTGAAAGGCACGGTGGAAGACGAGTTCGGTCCTGTAGCAGGAGCCTCTGTTGTTGTAAAAGGTACAACGAATGGTACGGTTACCGACATGGACGGTAATTTCGCCTTGGAAGTTAAAAAAGGAGACGTGATCGTAATCTCATTTATCGGTTACTTAACTCAAGAAATCAAGTACAACGGAGAACAATCCCTCCATGTCAATCTCAAAGAAGACACTCAAAAGCTGGATGAAGTTGTTGTAGTCGGTTACGGGGTACAGAAAAAAGTAAACTTGACAGGTTCCGTATCGACCGTTAAAGCTGAAGTTTTGGAAACAAGACCCGTTTCCAGTGTTTCAGCCGCTTTGGCAGGACAGATGCCGGGTGTAACAGCCATTCAAAGCTCCGGCCGTCCGGGTAGCCAAACCGGTACGATCACGATCCGCGGTAAGAACTCCGTGAATGCGGCAAGCCCGCTGGTTATCGTAGACGGTGTTCCGGGTAGCATGAATACGATCGACCCTTCAGACATTGAAAGCCTTTCCGTACTAAAAGACGCGTCTTCTGCCGCCATCTATGGTGTACAAGCTGCAAACGGCGTTATTTTGATCACTACGAAAAAAGGGAAAAAAGGCGATCGTGCACGAGTAAGCTATTCTGGTAATGTCGGATGGTCAACCCCCACCATGCGTCCCAAATTCCTGGGTTCGGCAGATTATGCAATGTTGTATAATGAAGCGACTCTTAACGACAACCCGAATAACCCGCTTCGTTTTACAGAAGAAGATATCGAGCTATACCGCAATGGAACAGATCCTTACGGACATCCTAACACGGATTGGTACAAAGAAACCATGAACAATAATGCAATCGAAACGATGCACCACCTTTCCATCAGCGGAGGATCTGAAAAAACAAGTTACAGCGCATCAGTCGGTTATACTCAACAAAACGGTCTGATCGATGCTAATAATTATAAACGTTTCAACGCTCGTACCAGCATTGATTCGCAGATCAACAAATGGTTTTCTGCCGGTTTGAACGTTTCCGGTTACAGAGGAACGTTAATGGACGGATGGAACAGTGTCGCCGGAATGACTCAATTTACAAACCGCGCGACTCCTGTGGAAGGTGTACGCAGTGAAGACGGCACATTCCTTTATCACGGTAAAGACAATCCTGTTGCCCTATTGGGACGCGACGGTTTCAGAAGAACAATGGACCAGCAGGTAAACGGTACATTATACGGCCAGGTAAACATTCTGCCTAATTTGACCGCAAAAGCTTTATTTTCCATACGTAATGACGAAAGAAGCGAAGAAGGTTTCAAATCTCAGGTTGTTTACGGTCTCAAAAACGAGGCGACAACAGGTCTTAGAGAAGGGTATGAAAAACAGACTTGGTGGAACTGGTACACAACTCAGGTATTGATCAACTACAATGAAACATGGGGTAAGCACGATTTAGGTTTACTGGGAGGTTTCGAACAAATTGATTACCGCTATAAACAATTAGAGGCAACACGTAAAGGCGGAGGTAATAATGAGCTGCAAGAATCTTTGAGCACATTGGACGCGTCTTCACAAACGAACAAAGAGTCAAGATACGAAGTCGCTCACCGCTCCTATTTCGGACGTGCCCAATATAGCTTTGCAGATAAATATCTGTTGGAAGCCAATGTCCGTATCGACGGTTCCTCCCGTTTCGCTTCCGGCAACCGTTGGGGTACTTTCCCCGCATTCTCGGCCGGCTGGAGAATCACGGAAGAAGAATTCATGAAAAATGCGAATATCGACTGGCTCAGCAATTTGAAACTACGTGCCGGCTGGGGACAAACAGGTAACGAAGAGTTGAACGATTCAGAAGCTTACCTGACAGTTCCTTCCTACGCGTACGATAAATATATGTTTGGAAATACGCTTTACTCAACCATCAAAGAAAGCCGTTATGCCAACCAGGAACTCAAATGGGCGACTGTGACAAGTATCGAAGGTGCGATCGAAGCCTCTTTCCTCAACAACAAAATAGGTTTTGAATTGGCCGGATACAAGAAAACGACCAATGACATGTTGTTGCTCCTTCCCGTACAGGGCATATTCGGTATGGATGCACCCAGACAAAACGCAGGCCAGGTACAGAACACCGGGTTCGATTTGAGCATTTTCCATAACAATACGGTCAGCAAAGATTTCCGTTATGACATCAACTTCAACATCGCTTATGTCCGCAATGAATTGACAGATTTGAAGGGAACGGAAGGAAAAGAACCTGGAGATGGACGCGGCAATTTCTGGTTCCTGGAAGGCTATCCTATCGGTTCATACTACGGATATGAAGCTGACGGTTTATTCAATTCAGAGGAAGAAGTGGCAAAAGGCCCGACACGTACCGGAACGGAACAACCGGGTGACATTCGTTACAAAGACCTGAACGGCGATGGAAAGATCGATGCTGCCAACGACCGCAAGGTAATTGGAAAAGAATTCCCAAGTTGGACTGCTGGTTTAGGAGCCAATCTGTATTACAAAGACTTTGATTTGTCATTCTTCTTCCAGGGAGCATTCGATGTAGATGCTTACGTGAACGGCGAAGCTGCCTACGCATTCTTCAACGGAGGTAAAGTTTTGGAACGCCATCTGGACCGTTGGACACCGACCAACCACGATGCTTCGTATCCGCGTATCACAATGGCCGACCAAATAAACTACCAATTCTCATCTTATTGGTTGCAAGACGCATCTTATGTCCGACTGAAAAACCTGACGCTCGGTTATAACATACCGAAAGCCGTATTAAGCAAAATCAATCTGGATCGCGTAAAAGTATTCCTGACCGGTGAAAACCTGTTCACGATTACCGGCATGGATTCACTTGACCCGGAATCTGCTCCGTCCAATGCCCGTGGTGGTTTATACTCGAACGTAAGAAAAATATCAGTCGGTCTTAAAGTAGGTTTTTAAACAACAATTTATAATTTCGAAATATGAAAAAGAATTATATATATATAGCCTTTTTGGCTATCACGCTATTCGGGTTCAGTTCTTGTAGCGATTTCTTGGATCGCATGCCGGATGACGAGCTCTCGGACGGCAGCTTCTGGAAAACGCCCAATGACGCAAAAATGTTTATTGCAGATGTCTACCGTCAGGTTTTACCGGGAGGCGGCGCCGGAGATATAGACAGTGATATCAATTCCGATAATGCAGTGCACGGTATCAAGTGGGCTGCCGGAGACGTGTCCAGAGGTATCTACGATCCCGCAGCTATGGGATGGAGCGGCGATTATAAAGCCATCCGTGCCTGTAACGTCTTGCTGTCCAAGATAGACAATGTCCCCAATTACGACCAGGCCGACAAGGAAGCGGTTATGGGAGAAGCTCGTTTCTTACGCGGGTATATCTATTTCAACCTGATCCAGACATTCGGTGGTGTTCCCTATGTAGACCAACCGGTCGACTTGAAAGAAATGGGCAACATAACACGTACTCCGGTTGAAGAAGTCTATGCCAAAGTAATGGAAGACTTCGATTATGCCATAGCCCACCTGCCCGCTCAATGGGGAAGCAGTGATTATGGCCGCGCTACAAAAGGTGCAGCCAACGCGATGAAAGCACGTGCGGCTTTATATTTCAAACATTTCGATACGGCAGCCGAAGCAGCGAAAGCGGTTATGGACTCAGGCGAATACGAATTGTTCGATGCGGGTAACACCGGCCAATATGCCAAATTATTCTGGGAAGAACAGGAAGCTTGCAAAGAGGCTGTCTTGGTAAGACAGTTCAATGCTCCGGAATTGACCAATTACATCATCGGTTGGGGCTGCTTCCCGACCAAAGGCTGGGGAGGTATCAATCCGACTCAAAGCTTAGTCGATGCCTTCGAATGTACGGACGGCGCCCCCATTTCTTCATCAGCACTGTATGATGAAACAGATCCTTTCAAAAACCGCGACCCGCGTCTGGAAGTCTGCGTCCTTCACGATGGAGAAGAAATGTATGGTGTAACGATCAAGACTGCTCCTTTGAAATCAAGCGGCAATACAGGTGTTGCACAGCATAATGATGCCACTGCAACAGGATATTACAACCAGAAATACTTGGACCCGAGCATTGATCCTCAATCTACAGGCTGGGATATGGGTAAAGACTGGCACGTAATCCGTTATGCAGAAGTTTTATTGACATATGCAGAAGCCAAAAACGAAATTTCAGGATTGGATGCCTCCGCATTTGACGCCGTGAATCAAGTCCGCCGCCGTGTAGGTATGCCGGATCTGCAAAACACAGATGCAAGCAAACCTACTTATTGCGGTACACAAGACGCACTTCGTCAACGCATCCGTAACGAATGGCGTGTGGAATTTGCAATGGAAGGCGGTAAACGTCAATGGGACATCCGTCGTTGGGGCATCGCCAAAGAGGTGATGAACGCTCCATTCTTAGGCATGAAATATAAAATGGTCAACGACCCAAATGCTGATCCTAACGATGACGGAAAGATTTGTATCCTGTACCAGGGTGAAAACATCAAACTGACAGGTAGCAAATATGAAGATCATAACTTCCTTTATCCGATTCCGCAGGAAGAAATCGACCTGAACAAGGCCCTGACACAGAATCCCGGATATCCGACAAACTAAGTAATATAATATTTAGAGCAAACACGAGAGGACATTTGTCCTCCCGTGTTTCATTATTTTATGAAGCATATTCATTGGTTACTTTTTATCGTTCTCTTCTGCCTCCTCCTGTTCATGTTCATGGACAGTCTTGCTTATCTTTTCCCTTACCATGAACAACAGCAGCTTTTCCTGTTTACCCGTTCCTACCTGGCGAGTTATTTATCAGAGCCGGGAAAGTCAGGTGAATATTTCGCAAACTTCGTCATCCAATTTTTTTATCTGCCCTATACGGGAAAATCAATATTGGCATTTATCCTGTCATGCCTGTATTTACTCCCGGTGCTAATCAACCGGAGGTTAACCGCAAAAAACGATCCGTTACAGATAGCGTTACTTCCACCTCTTTACTTATTCATACAATTCGAAACGCCGGACTTTGAGCTCTGCCGGATCACAAGTCTTTTCTGCACCTTCCTTGTCACATATTTACTGTCCCTGCTTCCCAGAAAAGCCTTTTGCTATGCTGCAATCCCTTGTTTTGCACTAACAGGATTCATGCTGGGCTGGATCTATCCCGCAGTTGTTTTCGCGATCCTTTTGCTAACCACATGTTCAGCCCGCATGTTCCCCCTTTTCATAACCAACCTCAAAATATATACAAGTTGTACGATCCTGTGCCTGGCCATATATGCCTCCTGCACATTCTATTCATTCGTCCGCGCTTACAATATGCGTGAACGGTTACTGATTGAAACAGAAAACCATGTAAAGAAACAGGAATGGGAACAAGTCCTTTCCTGCGCAAAAAAATATAGAGGAGAAAGCCAGTTGATGGATTATTTCTGCAACATGGCTCTTTACCATACCGGACGTATGCCTTACGACCTGTTGAAATATACACAAAGTTATGGTATCAATTCCCTTTTTCTGCCTTGGGTCGGTGATCCGCGGCAAAGCAGGTATGGACATTACCTGTATGAACAACTGGGATATATCAACGAAGCCCAACGCTGGGCATCCGAAGCTCTGGTGGTTTACGGTGAAACAGCCCCTACCCTCCTGAACCTGATTCGTTATAACATCGTAAACGGACGCCAGGAAGTAGCCATGCGTTTTATCAGGATATTAAAACAATCGCTGTTTTACAGTAAGCAAGCAGAAGAATATGAAAAGCTGGTCCCTACCGGCAAAGTTCCGGGTCTGGCATCCGTTTCCCTACAAAAAGGGAAGAAAGCACGCTTTGCCAATATCCGGAATTTAGGTCCGGAACTTGTTTTTATCTGTGAGCAAGATCCGGCCAACCGCATGGCATTCGAATACCTGATGAGCTACCTGATACTTAGCAATAAAACCGAACAGTTCGTGAAGTATCTGCCACGAATAAAACAATTCTCTTATCCGGAAATGCCGCCTCTTTACCAAACTCTACTCGACAATTATAAACAGACACATAATAGCTTATGAAACCGTCTATCATGCTTCTATATATAATATTGATGGCTGCCTGTAGCCAGGGAAAAATTACGCCTGATACTTATATAGACAAATATCCTACCCTGTTTCCTGATTACACGGATATCACATTTCCGCCCAACATCGCTCCTCCAAACTTTCAAGTCGAAGAAGATGGAGAGGATTTTTACATAGAAATAGGATTCGAAGACAAAGTATTCTTCACCCGGAAAAACAAAAAGGGTGAAATGACGATTCCTTTAAAACAATGGCACAAACTGGTTTCAGCAGCAGCCGGAAATGAGTTTTATATCCGTATCTCCATCCGGCAAAAAGAAAAGTGGACACAATACAAGGAAATCCGGAACTATATTTCCACCGAGCCGATAGATCCCTATTTGGTTTACCGCCTTTTATATCCGGGCTACGAATTATGGAACCAAATGGGTATTTACCAGCGGGATCTTGCCTCCTACGAGGAAATCCCCGTCATCGAAAACAGACCGGACAAATCAACCTGCATGAATTGCCATACCTTCTGCCAGAACAATCCGGAGATCATGATGATCCATGTACGGGGAAATAACGGAGGGACCATTATATCCCGTAACGGGAATGTCAGGAAAGTTGAAGTTAAAAAAACGGGAATGAACAACGGAGGGACATACGCCTCCTGGCATCCGAACGGAAGATACATTGCTTATTCCGTCAATGAGATACAACAGTTTTTCCATTCCACCGGAAAAAAACCGATAGAGGTGTCGGACCTGGAATCCGACCTGATCATCTGGGATTGCGAAACGAACCGGCTAATCTCCGACTCGCTTATTTACGGGCCGGAATGGATGGAAACATTTCCAACCTGGAGCCCGGACGGGAAAACATTGTATTTCTGTCGAAGCAAGGCCGCCACTCCCCAAACATCCTTGGACAGCATCTATTATGACTTATACAAAATACCTTTCGATGCCCAAAAACAAACATTCGGTAAACCCGAATGCGTATACGAAGCATCGGCTTTACACAAAAGCATTTCCTTTCCGAGAATCTCCCCTGACGGAAACTACCTGATGTTTACTTGCTCCGATTATGGGAACTTCTCTATATGGCATCCTGAAAGCGAACTTTATCTATTAAACCTGCAAAATGGAAAGATCCGGAATATGCAGGAAGTAAACAGCGATAATGTAGAGAGTTTTCACACTTGGTCATCTTCCGGAAAATGGTTTGTTTTCAGTAGTAAACGAGTTGACGGACTTTGGGCACATCCGTTCATAGCTCATTTTAATCCGGAAACAGGACTTGCCGGCAAGCCGTTTATGGTCCCTCAGAAAGATCCCCAATTCTATAAAAACTTCATCAAAACATTTAATCTGCCGGAACTCATAATGACCCCGGTAACAGAAAACAAACAGAGCCTTAAGCTAATCCGAAATAAATTGTTATCTTCGCCTCCTGATTAACTACAAATATTAAATATTTATGAAGAAAAAAAGTGTAACTTTATTAATGGCTGCAACACTTGCCAGCAGTGTATTATTCTCATCATGTATTGGATCATTCGGGTTGTCCAACAAGTTGCTGGACTGGAACAGAAACATTGACAGCAAGTTCGTAAACGAACTGGTTTTCATCGCATTCTGGATTGTTCCGGTTTATGAAATTTCCGCATTAGCCGACGTACTGGTATTAAACTCCATCGAGTTCTGGACCGGAAGCAACCCTATTGCAGATGCAGGTAAAGTAAAAACTATCGAAACCAAAGACGGCACGTATGCCATCGAAACCAAGAAAGACGGTTACCACATCCAAAAAGAAGGAGAAGAAAAAGCGGTCGACCTGGTTTTCAATGAAACAGACAAGAGCTGGAGCGTAGAGGCAGACGGCGAATCAACCAAACTGTTGAAGTTCACGAGTGACGATGAAGTTGTCATGTATCTTCCTGACGGCAAAGAAATGAATGTGGAACTGAACCAGGCAGGCGTACTTGCTTTCAAACAAGTTGCAGAAGGTTATTCTTTCTACGCAGCGAGATAAAAAAGTCGAGAGGTGAAAGTCAAAGACAGGTTCTTTTCACTTTCACCTCTCAACTTCCACCTGACAAAGTCTAATCTAAATTAAAAATGCAGTATGAAACACATGATCAAACAAACGATGCTCGCAGGAGCATTGAGTTGCTTCCTTCTGGGTTCCGCATCGGCTGGCAATACGACCAACCAACCTGCGAAGCCTTACTGGCAGGACATCCAAGTGGTTGCCGCCAATAAAGAAGCTCCCCGCTCCTCTTTCATGAGTTACGGAGACCGTGCCGCAGCTCTCTCTTCCCGGTATGAAAAAAGTCCTTTTTATTCGTTGCTGAACGGCACGTGGAAATTCTATTTCGCAGATTCGTACAAAGACCTTCCAGCCAACATCACAGACCCTTCTGTCAGCACTTCCGATTGGGACGACATCACCGTCCCGGGAAACTGGGAAGTCCAGGGACACGGAACAGCCATCTATACGAATCACGGATATGAATTCAAGCCGCGTAACCCGCAACCTCCGCTGTTGCCGGAAGCGAACCCGGTTGGCGTTTACCGCCGCGACTTCGAGATTCCCGCCGGTTGGGACGGACGCGACGTATATCTGCACATCGCCGGAGCTAAATCGGGCTTATATGTGTATGTAAACGGCAAGGAAGTCGGCTATAGCGAAGACTCCAAGAATCCGGCCGAATTCCTGATCAACAAATACCTGCAACCGGGCAAGAACGTGCTGACGCTGAAAATTTTCCGATGGAGCACAGGTTCCTATCTGGAATGCCAGGACTTCTGGCGTCTGAGCGGTATCGAACGCGACGTCTATCTGTGGTCACAGCCCAAGATCGCCGTCAATGACTACCGCATTGTTTCCACGCTCGACGACACGTACAAAAACGGTATCTTCAACCTGGCGATGGACATCAAGAACCATTCCGACAAGGTTAAAAGCATTGAGGTCGCATACGAGTTATTGGACGCAAAAGGCAATGTAACAGCCACGGCCGAAAACAAACTGTGGGTAAGTCCGAACACGATTACGACGACTTCGTTCGAAAAGACACTGGACAACGTGGAAACCTGGAACGCGGAACACCCGAACCTCTACAAACTGTTGATGACGATCAAAGAAGACGGCAAGGTGACGGAAGTGATCCCGCAGAACGTCGGTTTCCGCCGCATCGAAATCAAAGAGATCGACCAGATCGCCGGCAACGGCAAACCGTACACCGTCCTGCTGTTCAACGGCCAGCCGATCAAGTTCAAGGGGGTCAATATCCACGAACACAACCCGCTGACCGGACATTACGTGACAGAAGAACTGATGCGTAAGGACTTCGAACTGATGAAACTGCACAACCTGAACTCCGTCCGTCTGTGCCACTATCCGCAAGACCGCAAGTTCTACGAGCTTTGCGACGAATACGGATTGTATGTCTACGACGAAGCCAACATCGAATCGCACGGCATGTATTACAACCTGCGCAAGGGCGGCACGTTAGGAAACAATCCGGAATGGCTGAAGCCGCACATGGACCGCACGATCAACATGTACGAACGCAACAAAAACCATCCGTCCGTAACCATCTGGTCATTGGGTAACGAAGCCGGAAACGGTTACAACTTCTACCAGACTTACTTATATGTAAAGGACAAGGAAAAGAACATGATGAACCGTCCGGTCAACTACGAACGTGCACAATGGGAATGGAACTCCGACATGTACGTCCCGCAGTACCCGAGCGCAAAATGGCTGGAAGAGATAGGCAGGGAAGGCAGCGACCGCCCGGTTGCACCGTCCGAATATGCCCATGCGATGGGTAACTCGACCGGTAACCTTTGGGACCAGTGGAAAGCGATCTACAAATACCCGAACCTCCAGGGCGGCTATATCTGGGACTGGGTGGACCAAGGCTTGCTCGTCAAGGATGAAAACGGAAAAGAATATTATGCTTACGGAGGCGACTTCGGCAAAGACATGCCGAGCGACGGTAACTTCCTTTGCAACGGTATCGTCAACCCGGACCGCACGCCGCATCCGGCGATGGAAGAAGTGAAATATGCACACCAGAATATCGGTTTCGAAGCTGTAGATGCGGCAAAAGGCGTATTCAAAGTGACAAACCGCTTCTATTTCACAAGCCTGAAGGACTACATGATCAGCTATACGATCAAGGCCAACAACAAAATCATCAAAGGCAACAAGATGTCTATCGATCTGGCTCCACAGGCATCCCAAGAAATCACGATCCCGGTTGAAGGCTTGAAACCGCAGGCCGGCGTCGATTATCTGGTGAACTTCGTCGTGACAACAACCAAACAGGACGGCCTGATCCCTGCCGGATACGACATCGCACAGGACCAGTTCGTTTTGCCCGTAACAACCGACAAGACCGCTTACAAGGCCGGTGGTCCCAAACTGACCGTATCCGAAGAAGGAAACAACCTGAAGGTGGCATCTTCCAAAGTAAACTTCGTATTCGACAAGAAAGCCGGCGTCGTGGCTTCCTATAAGGTAGGCGGAACGGAATACTTCAACGATGGTTTCGGTATCCAGCCGAACTTTTGGCGCGCCCCGAACGATAACGATTACGGAAGCGGCAACCCGAAACGTCTCGAAATCTGGGAACTATCAAGCCGTAACTTCAATGTGACAAGCGCTACAGGCGAAATCGTCGAAGGCAATGCCATCGTTAAGGTCGACTATAAACTGCCGGCCGGCAACCGGTTCCTTGTAACATACAAGATCTATCCCGACGGCGTCATGAATGTGGCCACCCACTTCACGCCCGCTCACTTGGATGGTGTGAAAATCGGTATTTCCGAAGCGACCGCCACCGCGACATTCTCACCGGGCCGCGCCAACGTCAACGAACGCGACAAGATGGTCGTTCCGCGCATCGGCATGCGTTTCCGTCTGCCGGCAACGATGGGCCAACTGGAATACTTCGGCCGCGGTCCGCTGGAAAACTATTGGGACCGCAAAGCCGGTTACATGATCGGACAGTATAAGAGTACGGCAGAAGAACAGTATTTCCCATACGTACGGCCACAAGAAAACGGCCACCATTGCGACACTCGCTGGATCTCATTAGGAGGTAAAGGCAAGAACCTGCTGATCGTTGCAGACGATGAAATGGAGTTCAACGCTATGCGCAACTCCGTCGAAGACTTCGATGCCGGCAAGACAACCGTGCGTCCATACCAGTGGAACAATTTCACACCGGAAGAGATTGCCAACCGTCCGGAAATCGGACCGTACGACAAACCTCGCCAGACGCATATCAACGACATCGCGCCGCGCAACTTCGTTGAAGTATGCGTAGACCTGAAACAACAGGGATTGGCAGGCTATGACAGTTGGTATTCACGCCCGGAACCGGAATACACTTTACCGGCAGACCGGGAATACAAATGGGGTTTCACATTGATCCCCGGAGCTAATGCCAACAACGCACAGAAGAAAGCGGGTTACAGCTACAAATAATTAATCCGTTTCTTACATACATAACAACTGAAAAAGCGGCTGCCATATTTGAAGTGCAGCCGCTTTTTTTATCCCGTAAAGCGATTGATCAGCCGGCCCAAATACATAAGCATCGAAAAGGAAACGCACAGGCATCCGATGAGAAACGCACAGGCATCCGATGACAATTGCATAAGCATCCGGCAGAAATGACATGAATACCTGACCGGCAACATACAAAAAGGGCCGGACTCTAATCAGCCCGGCCCTCCCATTTTATACGATATATTCCAGTTATTACTTAGCGTAACTTACCGCACGAGTCTCACGGATCACCGTGATCTTCACCTGACCCGGATAAGTCATTTCATCCTGGATCTTCTTTGCGATTTCATTTGACAAGTTTTCAGTATCCTTATCGTCGATCTTGTCAGCTCCGACAATTACACGGAGTTCACGACCGGCCTGGATGGCATACGTCTTCACTACGCCGGGATAAGAAAGAGCCAACTGTTCCAGATCATTCAGGCGCTTGATGTAAGCCTCGACGATCTCACGACGGGCTCCCGGACGGGCTCCTGAAATAGCATCGCAGACCTGTACGATCGGGGCAAGCAGCGTCTGCATTTCCACCTCGTCGTGGTGAGCGCCTACAGCGTTGCAGATATCCGGTTTCTCCTTATATTTCTCGCAAAGCTTCATACCCAGGATTGCGTGCGGCAATTCAGGCTCGTCATCAGGCACTTTACCTATATCGTGCAACAAACCGGCGCGTTTCGCTTTTTTCGGGTTCAATCCGAGTTCAGATGCCATCACAGCACATAAGTTTGCTGTTTCGCGTGCGTGCTGCAACAGGTTCTGACCATAAGAAGAACGATATTTCATCTTACCGATCATACGGATCAGCTCGGGATGCAGACCATGAACGCCAAGGTCGATAACGGTACGTTTACCCGTTTCCACAACCTCGTCTTCCACCTGCTTTCTAACTTTCGTGACCACTTCCTCGATACGTGCCGGATGGATACGTCCGTCCTGTACCAACTGGTGCAAGGCCAGACGGGCTATTTCACGGCGGACCGGATCAAAACCGGACAACACGATTGCCTCAGGCGTATCGTCTACCACGATCTCGATACCGGTGGCAGCTTCCAACGCCCGGATGTTACGCCCTTCACGACCGATGATACGGCCTTTGATCTCGTCCGATTCGATATGGAAGACTGTAATCGAATTCTCGATTGCCGTTTCGGTAGCCACACGCTGGATAGACTGGATAACGATTTTCTTCGCCTCCTTATTGGCTGTCATCTTCGCCTCTTCCATGATCTCGTTGACATAGGAAGCGGCTTCAGACTTGGCCTCGTCTTTCAGGGATTCGATCAAACGCTCCTTCGCCTCCTCGGCCGAAAGTCCGGAAAGGGTTTCGAGATGTTCGATTTCACGCTGGTGAAGTTTCTCCAGATCCTGCTTCTTCTTATCTACCAGTTCCAGTTGGGTAGCCAGGTTCTCCTTCACGGCGTCCACTTCGCTATTCTTGCGCTGCAGGTCTTCCTGACGTTGATTCAAGCCCAACTCACGTTGTTTCAACTTAGCCTCTACAGACTGTATCTTCGAATTACGAGCGGACACCTGTTTCTCCAGGTCCGCTTTCAAATGAAGAAATTTCTCTTTTACTTCGAGCAACTTCTTCTGCTTCATTACCTCCGACTCCTTTTCCGCCTCACGTATGACAGCGTCATACCTTGACTTCATAAGGATTCTCATCACAAACCACACGAGCAAACCTCCGACAAGGAAGGTCACAAGTGCTATGATTATAGTCATACCCATTTTACTTATAGTTTAAATTTTGTTATACTATTATACAAAAAAGCACTGCCTCACATGAAACCCTCATGCAAAGTAGTGCGGAAAACACATATTCTTCAATTCTTACAACGATTTATCCATCAAGTAGCCTTCCAGTTCACCGGTCAGCTCCCGTATCTTTTCTGTAAAGGGACTTGTATCATTCTTATCCTCCAACTTCAGGTTCTCCACCGATAGCTGAAAGGTCACCATAGCCAACAAATCTTTTACATCCACTTCGGAATATTTCTTCCGGTACTGGTCCATTTTAATCCTGATTTGCCGGACGGCTTCACGAACCACCTGCTCCTCGTCCCGATTAATCCTTAGACCATAACTTTTACCGGCGATCTCTACATGTATAAGAAACTTATCGTCCATCGCCTCTATTCGTTTAATAGTGCAATGCACTTGTCTACTTCCCGCACTAATTTGGATAACCTCATCCTGGCACTTTTCATCTCTCTTTCATTGACAGAAACAACCCGCGCAGTCAGCATGTTATCACATTTGGCATTCAACTCTTCGATCGTCTTTATCGCTTGTTGAAGTTCTCCTTCTTTCTGTACCAAAAAAATTTCAAGTTCGTTGATTTTTTGCTTCTGCCTATCGCAAAGCTCCATCAAATCACGAACCCTAACTTCAAATACAGCCAACAATCTTTTATGATCTTCGGTCATTTCACACCAAATTCTACACAAAAGTAAACTATAGAATCGAATAAAACAACAATCAGTTTGTTTTTTTGACAGAAAACATCCGAATACACAAAAGGCCGTTCAAACTCAAATCCGAACAGCCCTCCTAATAGATTCAGCCACGCTGTATTTATACTAACGCAACGTACAATTCACCCTCGACGTTTTCGAAAGCCAATTTTCCTTCTTTTGCCAACCAACCAAAAGCAGCATACATATCTTTTTCTGCTTTGATTTTAGTTGCTTTCTTTACTGCCTTAACAGGCATCTTACCGCCTTCGTTCAATACGTTCCAAACAAGGCCGGCGTTTGTTCCAATCAATTCGATCATGTTTCTTTTTGTTTTGTTAATCCTTAACGAGGACAAATGTATAGATTAATCGATTAAAACAAAAGAAAATAGATGTTTTTTAGCATAAAAACAGAGGCTTTTTACGGTTTATAAGCATATTTAACATTACTACAACACTATTTTCCTCCTGTTTTTAGCCGTAACAAGTTCAGCCTCCATGTTTGTGGCTGAAACATATTTGCTTAATAAGGCGGCTGCATGACTTCCCGCCGATTCCAGACCATCCGCTCCGGAATAGCCGTTTATAATCATTAACAGGCGAACCGTTTCCAACCCTATTTTTGTGCGCTCCTCGTCACTCGTCGGAGTTCCAACCCCGCCGACCGCATCCCGGTAGACTGGCAAGCCTGCGATATTCAGTTCGCCACGCCCGATGCCACGATACATTTCCCCTTCCTTGCCGACTCCCAGCACCAAGCTGCCACCGGCAATCTTATCTGCGTCAAAACCTCCGATGGAATAGCCGCTACGAATAGAAACCAAATTGATAAGATCGACCAGCGTATCAACCTTGTAAAGAGGCAATTCCCGAAGAATACGCCTTCGCAACGCTTCTGCAGAGGGACGATAGCGATTCGGATCTTTTCCCAGACGTTTATAAGCCTGGCGGGTGGCTTGGATAGGAAGCCATTTGTTGATCTGTTCCAGTTTAACAGTTTCCCGGACCGTCTTTTCTTCGTCCGCTATCTCTTGCCAAAGCCGTTCGTCCGGTTTCGAATTGCAAACACCACAAGACAGGACCAAAACATGCAAATCCGGACAGGCCGTAGCTACTTCTTCTGAAATTGAAACGCTTATCATAGAATTTCACTTATTATTAAGAACTATAAAAACAAACCCATTTATCTGAAAAGATTGCTCTACCAATTTTTCCGACACTATGGCCGGGAGGAACGTAAGAAAATCCCGGACAAGATACGCCCGCTCTTGATTCCCAGACGGCGAGCGGAGAAGAACTCGCCGGGATGGGTGTAGGTACAGAGGCCGGCAAGTTCGATATTTCCGGCCGAAAGGCCTTCTGCCAATAATTGCAGACGGTTGGCCTCCCATAAATCAATATGGGCTTTTCCGGTATCGGCATCGCGCTTCAAAATACACGGCATTTCAAATCCCGCCTCCCCAAAGGCGTCGACGACCTCCTCGCCAACCTCAAAAGCGCCGGGGCCGATGGAAGGAGCAATACCGGCCTTCATGAGACAAGGATCGGCTCCATATTCATCCACAAGGAAGCGAACGGTTTTCCCGGCAATCCCCTGTACGGTCCCCCGCCAGCCGGCATGGACGGCAGCTACCGCCTTTACATCGGGGGCATACAAAAGAAGAGGGACACAATCGGCAGTCGAGACAGCGACGCAAACATCCGGCACATTCGTTACCAGCGCATCCACGCCGTACAGATAGCTCCGCTGTTCATCCAAAGGAAGGGACAGAAAGACGGGATCGACCGGACGAATCTTCGTCCCGTGGACCTGAAAAGGCGCAAAAATACGTTCAAAAGGAATCCCGATCGCCTCCGACAGGAGTCTCCGGTTCGTCCGGACGGCCTCAGGATCGTCTCCGCTATATTCACCGGTATTGAAAGAGGCATACGCACCTTCGCTCACCCCTCCTTGACGGGTCGTCACAAAATGAGAGATGTTGCAATCCTCGCTCAACACAGGAAATTGCAACATCTTTACCTTACTATCGGGAAATCTCTTCATCTTCTTCGTCGTCCCAATCTTCATATTCCGCATACTCCTCATCCTCGTCGAAGTCATCCTCGTCCAAAGGAACAACAAAATCCTCTTCGTCGTCAAGCGGCAAGGTACTCACATCTATGTTTTTATGTACGATACGCTCTACCTCATGGAACGTCTCCCGATTCAATTCCTTCCACAACAGGTCTTTCAGTTCGGTGATTCCCATTCCGGCAACCGAAGAAATAAAAACATGAGGAACGCCCTCCGGCAGATCTTCGGACAGCGCCTCGATCAACTCTTCATCCAGCATATCGCTCTTGGTAATAGCCAAGACACGACTTTTATCCTGCAAATCCGGGTTATACTTGATCAGTTCGCCCAAAAGGATTTCATATTCCTTCTTGATATCGTCCGCATCGGCAGGAACCATAAACAGAAGCAACGAATTGCGTTCGATATGGCGCAAGAAGCGTAATCCCAAGCCTTTGCCTTCACTGGCTCCCTCGATAATACCGGGGATATCGGCCATGACGAACGAACGGTTGTCACGATAACTGACGATACCCAAGTTCGGTTCGAGCGTCGTAAACGGATAATTGGCGATCTTCGGCTTGGCAGCCGAAACGACCGACAGCAACGTTGACTTTCCAGCATTCGGGAAACCGACCAAACCGACATCGGCCAACAGCTTCAATTGCAGGATCACCATGCGTTCCTGTGCCGGTTCCCCGGGTTGCGCATAACGGGGAGCCTGGTTGGTCGACGTCTTGAAGTGGCAGTTTCCCAATCCTCCGCGACCGCCTTTCAACAACATGACCTGCTGACCATCTTCGGTCACATCACAGATAAACTCGCCCGTATCGGCATCGTACACGACTGTTCCGCAAGGAACCTCTATGACACGATCTTCACCGTCTTTTCCAAAACTCCGTTTGGCACTGCCGCCTTCACCATTCGTCGCCATGATATGACGTTCATACTTCAGGTGGAGGAGCGTCCAGTAATTCCGGTTTCCACGAAGATACACATGGCCTCCTCGCCCTCCATCGCCTCCGTCGGGACCTCCTTTCGGAATGTATTTCTCGCGGCGAAAGTGAGAAGACCCTCTCCCGCCCTTACCGGAGCGGCAATAGATCTTTACATAATCTACAAAGTTTGATTCAGCCACTTTTACTTTTTAATTTATGATTTATGATTCATAACGACAAAGGATATAAATCATAAATCTCATTCATAAATCCATTACAAACTATTTACCGCATCCTTGATACGACCGAAAATTTCTTCGATTGTACCCATACCTTTGATAGCGACATGCTTGCCTTCGCCAATATAGTAATCTGCCAAAGGAGCCGTCTGTTTATGATAAACATCCAGTCTTGACTTGATTGTTTCCAGATTGTCATCCGAACGGCCCGATACCTTACCACGTTCCAACAGGCGGTTGATCAATTCTTCTTCTTCCACTTGGAGGTTCAGCATAACGGAAACATCGGTTCCACGTTCGTTCAACATTTCCTTCAATGCTTTTGCCTGCGGGATCGTACGGGGAAAGCCGTCGAAAATGACACCTTTGGAGTTCTCCTTGCCGTCCAAGACCTTAGCCAGCATATCGACAATCAGTTCGTCCGGGACCAATTGTCCTTTTTCGATATAACCTTTGGCAATCTTGCCCAGTTCCGTATCGTTCTTCATCTCTGAACGCAAAACATCACCTGTAGAGATATGGTCCAAGCCATATTCCTTAATAATCAATTCGCTCTGTGTTCCCTTTCCTGAACCGGGAGCACCAAAAATAACAATATTCAACATAAAAAGTAAACCTTTTAAATTGACGATCGCCAATTGACAATTGACCATTACCTGCCAATTTCAATCACCCGCCGTCTTTCTTTATATATAAATGTATCTATTCTTTCCTTAACAATCTATTATCTTATAGATATCCCTATAGCCTCGTCCCATCTCGTCATAATCCAGCCCGTAGCCGACAATAAAATCATTTGGAATCCGGATGCCGACATAATCCGGTATCAGGGCGCACTTCAACGAATCGGGCTTGAACAGCAAAGTCGCCAACTTAACATCGGCCGCCCCGTCCTTGCGAAGCTTATCCATAACATACTGCATCGTAAAGCCGGTATCAATAATGTCCTCGATCAAAACCAAAGTTCTCCCTTTCACATCGGCCTGTACCGGCATAATCTCACGAACAATGCCGGTCGTACGGGTCCCTTTGTAAGATGAGTAGCGGGCAAAAGTAATTTCATACGGTTCGTCCAACTGACGCATCAACTCTGCCGCGAACATAAAAGCTCCGTTCAGAATCCCCACGAATAACGGACGCGTGTCTTTCACATCGGCACGAATACGTCCTGCTACTCTTGCAATCGCTTCCTTTATCTCCTCTTCCGGGATAAAGAGTTCAAATTCTTTGTCTCTTAATCGGATTCGATCCATATTCCGTTTGTTTTTGAAGGGACAAATGTACAACTTTTTCGGGTAAGCACAAACAATGCAGTCTATCAGGAGTTCTTTAATCCGTAAAATATAAAAAACAGATATCTCCAGACACAGGGCAACCTATTTTTTGAAGAAATAAAAAAAACAGTAATATTGTTCCAAATTACAAAATTGCATACATGAAGTTCAGAGAAAAAACAGACACAGAATTAGTAGCACTACTTGTTCGGGATAATGAAGCTGCCTTCAGCGAGTTATACGTACGTTACAAAAACAAGCTATACTATTTTGTTTTTCATCTACTCAAATCAAAAGAAGAAACCAACGATATTGTCCAGGAAATATTCATTCGTATCTGGGAATCGCGTAGCTTTATCAACCCGGACCTCTCTTTTTCATCTTTTCTCTATACAATGGCGCGTAACAGAATACTTAATTATTTCCGGGATATCGATATCGACGAAAAGGTAAAAGAAATACTTGCCACACAAAAAGCCAAGGAGGAAGAGGCGATCGATTCCCAAATAATCTACACTGAATACCAGGAGATCCTTCGGAATGCAATCAGCCGTCTCCCCCCACAACGTCAGAAGATATTCAACATGAGCCGCATCGAAAACATGTCTCACAAGGAAATCGCCGCCCAATTAGGCATTTCGGTCAATACCGTGCAGGAGCATATCTCCGAGGCGCTCAAATTTATAAAAACCTATTTCAACAAACATGCGGATATGTCCCTAAACCTGTTACTGGCAGCCTTTATCCTGTAATACTCAGTCATTACTGAAAAAATCACCGGTTCTTTTCACTTCTTCCTGCTTTTCTTCTATTAGAGCCGTCAATTCTTTTACGATATCCGGATATTCGGCAGCCAGATTATATTTTTCTGACGGATCGGTATTTATATTAAACAGTAATGGTAATTTTCCTTTAAAATAATCCAACCCCAACTGGCTGTATGTCTTCACATGTAACTTCCACTCCCCTTTTCGAACCGCCATCAACTGATGGTCAATGCCAAAATAGAAAAATGGTGTCTCCTGTTTCGGAGCTACCCCTTCATATCCCAGATAAGAAGCTATATTGTTTCCATCGATAACCCGGTCTTCCGGAATAGCAGCACCGCCCATCCATACGGAAGTCGCAAAAACATCCATGGAAGTAATGACCTCTTCATTGACTTGCCCATTCAGATGTCCCGGCCAACTGACAAAACAAGGTACACGCACACCGCCTTCCCAAGTACTACCTTTACCATCACGGAAAATACCAGCAGATCCTCCCTCTTCATTCTTTGGCAACCAAGGACCGTTATCGCTCATAAACCAGACAATCGTATTCTTGTCTATGCCTTCTTTTTTAAGAGCAGACAAAATCTCTCCCACTCCCCAGTCGATCTCTTCCACGGCATCTCCGTAAGCTCCTCTCTTGGATTTGCCAATAAAAGCTTTTCCGGGATATAACGGGACATGGGGCATGGCATAAGGGACATATACAAAAAAGTTTTCTTTCTTATGCCTCTTAATGAACGATATAGCTTTTTCCGTGTAAAGGGCCGTCAGTTCCGACTGGTCCGGATTCATTCTAAGCGTATCATTCCCACACATCAAAGCAATATCCGGATATTTCGGAGGGATCATATCATTGCTATACGGAAGACCGACATATTCATCAAAACCATTCTGCAAAGGCAGATACTCTTTCTTCGTACTTCCCAAATGCCATTTGCCATAGATGGACGTAGCATATCCTTGTTCCTTCAAAAGTTCGGCCATTGTCAATTCCCGGGGATGAATGCCTCTCTCCGCATCCGGATTCAAGACCCACCGGAAACCGGCACGAACCGGATAACGTCCCGTCAACAAAGAATAACGACTCGCCGTTGAAGCCGGCGATGCACTGTAATAATTCGTGAAGCGCATACCATCCAGAGCCATCCGGTCCAGATTGGGTGTTTTTATATCCGGGTGCCCGGTCACCCCAATATCACCATACCCCATGTCGTCACAATAGATAATAACGATATTCGGACGGTCGTTCTTATTTTCTTTGGCTGCTGCCTGGCACAAAGACACCGACAGCAAAGCCAAACTGATTTTTATATGATTATTCATTCGTACCTTTTATTTTGAATTGATGCTAATTATTCAGCAGTCTCCCAACCTGGATTTTGTTTCAGTTTAGGATTCAAGGCTATTTCCTGCGTCGGAATCGGTTCCAGATAATATTTTTCCAACCAACCCGACGGTTTGGCAAACAAGATGGAATACCCTTCATCAGCACCACCGAGAATATTGAGTTTACCACCATAGTCACTGCTTTTCACCCATGCTCCTAACGGTTGTTTATTCACATATTCTCCTTTCTTCCAACGTTTCAGGTCACGGAAACGGAAACCGTCACCCATCAGTTCGATACGACGTTCACGACGGATTTCCCACAACACAGGATCTACGCTCCGGTCTCTGTCCAGATCGAAAGAAGCATCTATTTCCGATACATTCATGGCAGGAATAACCGCACGAACGCGAAGTTTATTAATAGTGGCATCAGCTACGGATTGAGAGAATTCGCCCAATTCAAATTTAGCTTCCGCATAATTCAGCATGACTTCCTCTATACCGAAAAGCAAATAATCGACCGTAGAGGAACGCAACGCCATATTATCGACGTGACGGTTATAATATTTCCAGAAATAGAAACCTAAGTGAGTAACCAGGAATCCCTGCCCGTTCGGATAGTTACGGAAGTGCGGAAAACCGGCAACCTGATAGCCGACGAAGTTAGAAACCGGCAAACTCTTACCCGTTGCCGATCCGCCTATTTCTTCCATAAAGTCAATATATTCACGATCGCCGGCCACTCCGGTATGCTCCCAACCGAATGATGTTCCGGCAGCACCGGTCAATTTTACTTTATACGGAGGAACTACCGTCCAATATAAACGACGGTCACGGTGACGGAACTGAGCATTCAGATCCTTATCACCTTCATAGACCTTACTGGTAGAAACCGGACGTCCGTCTGAACACAAATAGCTGTCAACCGCATCTTTTGTCAGGTCGACATACCAGGCTGAAGAACGGATAACACGTGTAATACTATGTGTCACCATATCCGTTTCATATTGTTTTGCCAGGATCACACCTGCTTTTCCGACCAGTTCTTCGGAGTTGTAAAGGTCATCATAATTAGGCATGATAGAAGGATAAGCACCCATCAACTTTTCCGAAGCATCAGCACAAGCTCTCAAATACGTTTCGCTATCATTCAATCCATGATATTTACGCCAGGTTCCTTCAAATAATCCGAAACGTGAAATCAGGGCTCTGACCACATGGACATTAATTGTATTTGTTCCTGTACCCCCTTCTTTGATGTGTTCTTCCGCCCATTGCAGGTCTTCCAGGATATGCTTGGCGACTTCGTCTCGCGGAGTACGTTCACAATAAAGCTCCTCCGTATCCGTATCACTCAACACTTTGTCAATCCAAGGCACATCGCCATAAGCTACCATCATATCGAAATAACGTAACGCCCTGAAAAAGTAACCGACACTTCTCCAGTGATCCTTATCGACATCACTCATGGAAGAGCCGTCGATATTCTGCAACATAATATTGACACGACGGATATACGTAAAGCTCCAGGAACTGCTGGTTGCCGGCAACTTCTTTAACTGATAAGCATAATCGGACTCGCCGCCGGAATTGGCATAAATCATATTATCCGTATTATATTCGCTCGAAATATTAGCCGGAGTGTAACCGCCATCTGTTGGAAAGCCGTCGAAATATTCATATAATCCCCAGGCATACGTTTTGAAGTTGTCGCTGGTTTTAAAGGCTGTCGCTTCTGTTTGTTCATCCAAAGGATATTTATCCAGAAAATCGCTCGAACATCCCGACATCCCCCAACCGATTAAAGCAATGACCGGCAATACTATATATTTTTTCAAATTCATATTCTCTTTTTTTAATAGTTTCATAATAATACAGAATTACAAACTTACACTGAAGCCAAAAGCATACGAACTCATAAACGGATATCCCAGTCCGTTCGCTTTACTGTCAACTGCCGGATCCAGTCCCTTTGGCATATGATCGAACGTAAACGGATTTTCTGCAGAAACATACACTCTCAAGTTATTGATACCTATTTTAGATATAATGCTCTGAGGAATGGTATATCCCAATGTCAGATTTTTTACCCGCAGATAAGCGCCGTTAGCCAGATACTTTGTCTGGGCACGCACATTCGCTGCATAATTGGTGTTCCTCATACCCGTTTCATACAAACGCGGGAAGAAAGAACCGGTATTTTGTGAAGTCCAGTAATCCAATTGATGTGCATAAATCGTACCGAACTCATAATAATACGGGAAGATCAAATCATTGGTCAACCATTTATCACACTTTCCGACTCCCTGCAAAAAGAAGGAGAAACTGATATTATTCCATGACAAACCGCCATTAACACCATATTGGAAACGTAATGAGTTATTCCCAATAATCTTACGGTCACCCGGATCATAAATCGTTTCATTTCCCGCATTAATGATACCATTGCCGTCCAGATCCTTATACATCATATCACCCGGATTCGGTTTCACTCCTTCCACATGAGGAATACCATCTTTCAGAGTACCATTCTTCAAATTCGCGTCTAAAGAACCCTCAACGAAATCATCTACCGTATAAAGACGATCCGTTACATATCCCCATATTTCACCGAGGCGCTGCCCCTCTACATACGTTTTGTTATTGGAAGTACGAATTACACCGGCTACATTATTTTTAAACTTAGTAATGTATGCCTTGTAATCATACAGGTTGAAACCGATATTATAATGTACTTTACCGATCTGGTCACGCCATGCCAATTCCAATTCGAAACCGGTAGATTTCAAATCGGCCACATTCTGCAACGGAGCGTTAGCTCCCAGAGTGGCAGGTAACTGTGACCCACTGGTCAACATATCCTTCGTATCGCGACGAAAAAGGTCGAAATTGGCAGAAAGACGATTCTTCAAGGCACTCAAGTCGAAACCAATATTCAACGTACGAACCGTTTCCCAAGTAAAATTTCCACTGACCAACCCAGGTTGTTTTAATGTAACAGGCTGATTATTGTTATCCAACCACGTGGATTTTACCGATTCCATACTCGGAACAAACTGATAAGGGTTAATATTCTGATTACCTACCGTACCGATTGATCCCCTGATTTTAAATTCCGGAATATAATCGCGCAACGGCTCCATGAAACTCTCCTCCATGACTCTCCATCCAACAGACAAAGAAGGGAAGAATCCCCAACGGCTACCCGACGGGAATTTGGAAGAAGCATCATAACGTCCGTTCAGCTCAACCAAATAACGATTGTCAAAATCATAATTCAGACGTCCGAAAAAGCCCATCACGGCATATTCAGAAAAGCCATCGTATGCTTTCTGTACTCCGGTCGACTGCGAGATAGAAGGCATATCATCATTGATCATATTCGAAGTTTCCGCTTTCAAATAATCATAGTGATAAGACTCCTGGTTATATCCCAACAATAACGTGAAATTATTCTTTTCCAAGCTCTTTGCATAAGAACCGTAAATATTCAAAGCCGTATAATTCTTTACGGCACGCTGACGTTTATAAGTCGAATAATCGGAAGTATACTCTTCTGAAAACTTATCGGCATTGGCAAAACGAATACGTTTTGAATAATTTGTTTCCGTATTATACAAATTGTCATACGTAAATTCCGCATTCAAAATCATATCTTTGATAGGCGTTGCAATCAATTTGGCAAACACACGTGTATCCGAAATACCGATCGTGTTCTGTCCACCCAAACGCGTCAAATTACCTGCCGTACCGGAATACAGGTCTTCACCATTAATATTAATCAAACCTTCCGGATTATACGATGGAGCCCATACGGCTTTTGAATAATTAGCGCCACTCGGCAATCCTTTATCCGATTTATAATAACTAAGATCCAGTTGTCCGGTCAACCAATTTGTAATCTTCGAACTGATAAATCCTTTCGCATTGTAACGCTTATAACTATCCATATCGGTAGTCATTACACCGTCAGAACCGGTATATCCCAAAGAAACGCGATAAGAAGAACGCTCACTACCACCGCTAATCGAGAAATCGTGTTTTTGCTGGAAACCGGTTTCCGACAAGAAATCGTTCATAATATCAGTCTGTGCCAATTGATAACGCATGCCGCCATCTTCTGCATATCCTTCCGGATAAGCAGAAGGATTAGCCTGATAATTATTCAATAAATCCAACCATGTGTCTACCGACTGACCTGAATAATACGTAATATATCCCATATCGGAATAAGCTTGAACCGTCTGAAGCGGAGTCGCTTTTACCGGCAAATTCGATGGTCTGGAAAATGAGAAATTATTACTGTAAGTCATTTGTACTTTCTGCTCTTTCTGAGCACCCTTCGTTGTAATCAAGACAACACCAAACGCAGAACGGGCACCATAAATGGAAGCCGAAGCCGCATCCTTCAATACTGTAACCGACTCGATATCATTCGGGTTTATCAAGTTTAAAGTTCCTTGGAACGGAACATTATCCACCAGAATAAGCGGTTCCCCGCCATTGATACTCGTTGTACCACGGATATTAAAATCCAAACCGCCACCAGGTTCACCGCTACCGGAAGTAACCTGTAAACCCGGAACCGCTCCCTGCAACAAAGCACCTGTAGTCGAAACCGGACGGTCTCCCATCACCTCATCCATTTTAACACTACTTACGGAACCGGTCAAATTAGCCTTTTTCTGTTTCGCAAAACCGACTACTACGACTTCATCTAAAGCTTGGGTGTCTTCAATCAATGCAACTTCCACATTTTGTTGTCCTTTTCCTATCGGCATTTCTTTTGTCAGATAACCAATATATGAGACAACTAAAGTACCCTGCTCCGGAACTTCCAGAGAGAAATTGCCATCTATATCCGTCACCGTACCACTCGTCGTACCTTTTACAAACACATTCGCACCGATAATGGGATCACCATGATTATCACGAATAGTACCCGTTACTTTCTTCACTTTCTGCTCAACAACCGGAGAAGACGTTTTGACTTGTCCCCTGCTGACCGATATCGTATTATTGATCTTTTTAAATGACAATCCCGTCTGACGGGATAATTCGTGTAAAATAGCATCTATCGTACCTTCTTTAACTTGTACGCTTACATTCTTCAATCCCTTTAAGACAGATTCGTCATAAAAGAAATTAAAACCGGTGAGTTTACTCAACTGTTCAAAAGCGTCACTGACCGACGTTTGTTCCACCACATACGTGATATCGTTTTCTTTAAGACTTTGTCCTAAAGCCCCTTCCGCACAAAGTAACTGAGACGACAGAGCGATAGCACAAACGGTTAACGAAGTTCGCATAAGAGTCTTGTTATAGATTAGATTATAATTCATACATTTGTAATGTTTTAATAAATGATGTTTGTTAAGACAGGCAGAAACGCCTTACAACCCAGTGGTCCAATACTGTTTTAAAGGTTTCTGCTGAAATTTAGTGAAAGCAGTAGTGTGCTACACTGCTGCTTTTTTCGTATACGCTATTATCAAATGTTTATCATAGGCATTCTATTTTTCAGTGTTAGACTTTATTTCTCATATAATACAATATTACCTCCTTCACGCTTACTTCGAAGTCCTGTTGTAAAACAGATAGCTTCAATAACAGCCTCAATGCTCTTGTTATCATGAGTACCCGTTATGCGATAATCACAATTTTCACATTGCAGAATCACTTTCCGGTTATATGTACGATTGATTGTTTTGAGAACTTCACGAATCGGTTCTTTGTTAAAATATAAAGAACCGTGTATCCATTTTATATAATTATTTTCCTCTATGCTTTCTTTACGGACATTCCCGTCTATTTTACTGATTGAAAGATGTTCATTCGGTGAAACGGCCAGTTGGAGATCCTGATCAATCATATTCACCCTGACTTTTCCTGTCGATACGGTTAGCTTAATGAACTCATCTTCTTTATAAGACTTAAAATCGAAAGAGGTTCCCAATACTTTTACCCGGGTTTCCCCGCTTTTTATAATAAAAGGTTTATCCGGATCAGGTGTCACATCGAAGAACCCCTCTCCTTCCAGCTCTATAATACGTTCCTCTTTATTAAAATTGCTGGGAATTATCAGTTTTGTATCAGAGTTAAGGATTACTTTAGTACCATCTGCCAAAAGTAAACTTTTCGTCTCACCTTTCGCAGACATTTTCTCCACATAAGTAACGACCGATTGCGGACGATCAAGGACTTTCAATGCACCTAACGTTACGCTAAGAGCAAGAATCAAAATAGCTGCAACCCTGTAAAAACCGTTTAAACGGTTTTTACTTCTAACTTTGGAGTCAGAAGTCTTTTGTTGTCTTATTTCAGACAACAAAGAAGAAACTTCTTGACGCAGTTCATTTTCCCCTTCTTCATCCGGTCGAGGCATATCTTTATCTATTGCATCCCAAAGCGGTTGAACAACCCAATCGAAACCAATATGGTGATCCGAAGATTTCAACCACTGAAGTAATGTCCGTAACTCTTGTTCCGAACATTGATCCTTCACATATTTCCGTAAAAGCGATATGATTATTGTTTCTTGCATAAATTCTTTTATAAAAACGACTATTTTTTAATCCGTTTATAACAGATACACACAACACTTTCCCATCTATGGGTGACTATCCTGTTTTTAACTTATATTAATCTTTAAATTATTCACCAGCCTTAACATACCTCAAAAGAAAAAACAATTCAAAAACACGATTTTTCCCTCTTTGCAATCCGGAAACAGGAAAGGGTTATTGTACAATATTATTTCATTAACAACAAAACACACCCTTTAAGGATAGCTGTAAATTTCGGTTTTTCATCGAAGAAAAAGAGTTTTCAGCCATGAAGTGCGCAGTTTTTTGCTATGAAGACGGTCGTCGTCACCGTGAAGTGCCGGAGTCATAGACGATGAAGACGGACTTCATGGTAACGAAGACGGTCGTCGACACAATGAAGACGGACTTCATGCCGTAAAAGGGGTAAATTTCTTTTTAAGATATTCAGCCCTATGCAAACTTCGCTTGCTACAGGCGATTCTCCGGGAGTTTGACTTTTCCACAACGTCAGGATATCCTGCTTTTCGGAAACAAAAAGGCGCTGTTTTTCCGATGTCCTGCCGTATTCATTTTACTTGATGTTATTAATACTGCCCGGAACAGAGAAAAACGTCAGGTATGAATCGTCCGGAATTTCATCCCAAATAGAAAAACATCCCGACAAGGGGTTATTGTCCGTTTTGACAACATTCCTCATCCTTCCAAAAGAATGATTTTGAGTCATGATCGGGATTTTTTTTTAATATGAACCTACTTTATGATATATTTTTCATGTAATCGAACCTGCTTATTGGCTCTACAGAAGTGAAAACATTACGCACAAAATTAGAGCCTGTTTAAATTTTGTCCAAAAAGAACTCTCAAAAGAATGTTGAACAAAATTTAAACAGGCTCTTAGCCAATCTCAGAACTTTTCACTAACTTCGCACCACTATTTTCAATGAATGTAAAAAGTTACGACAATGGTAAAGAGGTCTGTTTTAGCGTTATTTATTGTATTGTTATTCAGTAATGGCCGAGTAGAAGCACAAGATGTTAATATAATCAACGGGAACCAGTTGAACCAATCTGTTCAGACTGCTGCTCCCGACACATTTCCTTTATTAGACTTGGATGAAACGGAACTGGACAAGATTCCTGATATCAGGTCACAGTTCGAAAAACTCAATAGCAGCTACTCCTCCCCCGCTGCACCAAGTGAAAACCTGCTTCGCTTTTTAAAGAAAGACGAGATTGAATTATCACCGGAAGCACAATACTGGGTTGATTGGGTACGCGACCCGTCCACCATCATCAGCCCGTGGATGACTTTGCGAGATACGACAATCGTCAATCCCCTATTTACTCCGATCCTTTTCAAAGGAGGACTTATTCCGAAAGATCTGCAATTATACGATAAGGACTTTGTCGCCAAACAGCGTCCCTCTTTTTCCATGTTCACCCCCGACACAACCTTGTTTGAGGAAGAAATTCTCAAAAGCAAGTTGCAAAATAAAGCATACAACTACGTGCGCGTGAACTATCCGGAATATTTCCGCTATTCGGAACGCGACCTGCCGACAGACGTGGTTAAGATAAACGAGATAAAAAAGGTCGCATACGAGCCGGAACTTATCAAGATAGAAAACGATCCGAACGCCTTCAATGACGTAGACGCTCCGGTGAAGTTCATACCGGAACGACGCTACTGGACCTCACATTTTGAAAGTGCCGTCCAGTTCGCCCAAAATTATATTTCCCCGAACTGGCATAAAGGCGGAGTGAGCGCCCTGAACCTGACCAACCGGCAATATTTCGTGTACGACTATAATAAAGACAAGGTCCAAATCAAAAACGAACTGGAATGGAAGACCAACGTCCTTACCGCTCCCAAAGACACATTACGCGACTACAAGATCGGTGACGACGTATTGCGCCTCCATAGCAACATCGGTTATAAGGCATTCAGCAAATGGTTCTACACATTTGACGCGACATTCCAAACCCAGTTATTTTCGAACTTCGCAGAAAATACGGACAACAAGCTTGCCAGTTTTCTCGCTCCGTTCAATGTCAATATCGGTGTCGGTATGAAATACGAGTTAAACAAATCGTTTCCACAAAGCCGCCACAAGAAAGTCGGACTTTCCGTCAACCTCGCTCCACTGTCCTACGACTTGAAATATAGTATCAATAAGGACATAGATTTAGGACGTCACGGTTTTAAGAAACAGGCGGATTCAGACATTTTCGAACATAAACTACATAAATTCGGTTCTACGATCAATGCAACCCTGAACTTCCAATTCAACAGGAACATCAGTTGGTATTCACGCTTTTACTATTTCACCAGCTATGAAAACATTTTGGGAGAATTCGAAAACCGTTTGACCATGGCAATCAGCCGCTTCTTTTCTACTACCATATCATTGCAGTTAAGATACGACGATTCGGTTCTTAAGAAAGAAGATTTTAACAGCCATGTCCAGATAAACGAACTGTTAAGCTTCGGTTTTAATTACAAATGGTAAGGTAAAGGCGATTATTTACGTAATAAACTTTGTTAATCGTGACATAATTTCCAAATAATACGTACTTTTGCCTCGATTTTGCAATGTCGAGATTACAAATATGAGCGAAAGTATCAATCACAACGGAATTATAGAGAAGATCGACGGCGATACGGCCTATGTCCGAATTATCCAGCAATCGGCTTGCTCCGGATGCCATGCGCAAAGTATGTGTGCGGCATCCGAGAGTAAAGTAAAGATTATCGAAGTGCCGGACAACTCCGGAAAGTTCACTGTAAACGAAAATGTTCTGCTATGCGGACGAAGTTCGCTGGGTTTGCAGGCCGTGCTGCTCGCATTTATACTTCCGCTCCTAATCGTTGTTGCAGCTATCGTAACAGGTACAAGCATGCAATGGGAAGAAACCACAAGCGGGTTAACCGGATTACTGCTCTTAGTTCCTTATTATTGCATCTTATACTTTTTTCGAGATAAACTTAAAAGGCGATTCATTTTTACTTTGAAAAAACTTAATTAAACATATCATGATTTTAATTGCCGTTATTTCATTAGGAGCGATTGGAGCGATCGGCGCAGTTTTTCTATATGCCGCCTCCAAGAAGTTTGAAGTATACGAAGATCCTCGTATCGCACAAGTCCAGGAAGTATTGCCTGGAGCCAATTGCGGTGGTTGTGGATATCCCGGATGCGGTGGTTTTGCTGCGGCTTGTGTAAAGGCTGACACGTTGGACGGCCTGCTATGTCCCGTAGGCGGAGCGCCGGTAATGGGCAAAGTAGCCACCATCCTCGGAAAAGAAGCAGCCGGCGCAGAACCGATGGTTGCCGTTGTTCGCTGCAACGGAACCTGTGCCGCCCGCCCGCATACCAACCGGTATGACGGTGTACGGAGTTGTGCGATCGCTTCTGCACTGTATGGCGGAGAGACCGGCTGTTCATTCGGTTGCCTGGGACATGGCGACTGTGTGGCTGCATGCAACTTCGATGCCATTCGTATCAACCTTGAGACAGGACTTCCGGAAGTGGACGAAGACAAATGTACTTCATGCGGAGCTTGCGTAAAAGCTTGCCCGAAAAACATCATCGAACTGCGTAAGAAAGGGCCCAAATCACGCCGTATCTTTGTTAGCTGTATAAACAAAGACAAAGGCGGAGTAGCCAAGAAAGCATGTGCGAACGCTTGTATCGGTTGTGGCAAATGTGCAAAGGAATGCCCGTTCGAAGCAATCACAGTAGAAAACAATGTGGCCTATATCGACTACACGAAGTGCCGTATGTGCCGTAAATGTGTGGCCGTATGCCCGACTGGAGCCATCCACGAGTTGAACTTTCCTCCACGTAAAGAAACCGCTCCGGCTGTGAACGTCGATAAAGTAAAACCGGCAACCGCACCGAAGTCAGTCACACTGAAATCGGAAGCCCAGCCGGAAGCTCCCCAAGTTGAAACAAAAGAAGAAACAAATCAAAAATAAAATCCAATAGTATGCTAAGGACATTTCGAATCGGAGGTATACATCCGCCCGAAAATAAATTGTCTGCCGGTAAAAAGATTACCGCGTTAGCTGCTCCTAAGCAGGTAATCATACCGCTCAGCCAGCACATCGGGGCTCCGGCCCAGGCTGTGGTCAAAAAGGGTGATCCGGTCAAAGTAGGAACACTTGTCGCCAAGGCAGGAGGTTTCGTCTCCGCCAACATCCACTCGTCGGTATCCGGTAAAGTAAACAAAATAGATCATGCACTCGACTCAAGCGGCTACAAGCGTCCCGCCATCTACATCGATGTGGAAGGAGACGAATGGGAAGAAACGATCGACCGCAGCGATGCACTGGTAAAAGACTGCACGCTGTCATCCAAAGAGATCGTCGACAAGATTGCAGCAGCCGGTATCGTAGGCCTGGGCGGTGCAACTTTCCCGACACAGGTAAAGCTGATGCCGCCTCCCGGAAGCAAGGCAGAGATCATCATTATCAATGCTGTCGAATGTGAACCTTATCTGACTTCCGACCACTCCTTGATGATGGAGAAAGGCGAACAAATCCTGGTAGGCGTCACATTGCTCATGAAGGCGGTAAATGTAAACAAAGCCGTTATCGGCATTGAAAACAATAAACCCGACGCAATCGCCCATTTGACAAAGCTGGCAGCCGCCTACCCAGGCATCGAGATCATGCCGTTGAAAGTGCAATATCCGCAAGGAGGTGAAAAGCAACTGATCGACGCCGTGATCCGTCGTCAGGTAAAGAGCGGTGCACTGCCTATCTCGGCCGGAGCTGTCGTACAGAACGTGGGAACAGCCTACGCCGTCTACGAAGCCGTCCAAAAGAACAAACCGTTGTTCGAACGTGTCGTGACCGTAACCGGAAAGGCAGTAGCCAATCCGTCGAACTTCCTGGTCCGTATGGGTACGCCTATCAACATGCTGATCGAAGCAGCCGGTGGTATCCCTGAGAACACGGGTAAGATTATCGGTGGCGGCCCGATGATGGGTAAAGCGTTGGTAAGCGCCGAAGTTCCGGTAACCAAAGGCAGTTCCGGCGTGTTGCTCCTGACAAAGGAAGAATCTGTCCGTAAACCGATGCAGGACTGTATCCGTTGCGCCAAGTGTGTGAACGTTTGCCCGATGGGTCTGAACCCGGCCTTCCTCATGAAGTTCACCGTCTATAAAGACTGGGAAAAAGCCGAGGCTGGCTATATTCAGGATTGCATCGAATGCGGATCCTGTAGCTACACTTGTCCGGCCAACCGTCCGCTGTTGGATCAGATCCGGTTGGGCAAAGGCAAAGTAATGGGTATTATTCGTGCAAGAAAGTCATAAAACAAGAGCAATATGGAAAACAAATTATACGTATCTCCCTCGCCCCACATTCATGGCGGCGACAGCATAAGCAAAAATATGTACGGTGTACTGATTGCCCTTGTTCCGGCTTTCCTGGTATCACTCTACTTTTTCGGACTGGGTGCACTGATCGTAACCGTAGCCTCGGTTTTCTTCTGCGTCCTGTTCGAATATCTGATTCAAAAATTCCTGATGAAAAAGGAACCGACCATTTACGACGGTTCGGCCATCCTGACCGGTGTTTTACTGGCGTTCAACCTGCCGTCGAACCTGCCGGTCTGGATCATCGCCATCGGTGCGCTGGCTGCTATCGGTATCGGTAAGATGTCGTTCGGCGGTCTGGGTAACAATATCTTCAACCCGGCACTGACGGGCCGTATCTTCCTGCTGATTTCTTTCCCGGCGCAGATGACAACCTGGCCCGTTGTCGGACAATTGACATCTTATGCAGATGCGACGACAGGCGCAACCGTTCTCTCCCTGATGAACGAGGGTGCGCTCGACAAAATGCCGACACTCAGCGACATGCTGGTCGGCAACATGGGCGGTAGCCTTGGTGAAGTCAGCGCACTCGCACTGCTGCTTGGTATGTTCTATATGTTATGGAAGAAAATTATCACCTGGCATGTCCCGGTTTCCATCTTCGTCACGGTATTTGTATTTACAGGTATCATGCACTTGGTGAACCCGGTCCAATATGCAAGCCCGTTCGTCCATCTGTTATCCGGAGGTCTGATGTTGGGAGCCATCTTTATGGCAACCGATTATGTGACTTCGCCGATGAGCAAGAGCGGCATGATTGTCTACGGTGTCGGCATTGGTATCCTGACAACGGTTATCCGTCTGTTCGGTTCTTATCCCGAAGGTATGTCATTTGCCATCTTCATCATGAATGGAGTGACTCCGCTAATCAACAGTTATATGAAACCTAAACATTTCGGAGGAAAATAAGCATGGCAAAACTAAAATCAACATTACCCAATATGTTCCTTTCACTCACCGTCATCTGTGTAGTGGCAGGAGCGATATTAGCAGGTGTGAACATGTACACCACCGGCCCGATTGCCGCCACGAAAGCCGCTGCGCTGGAAGAGGCCATCAAAGCAGTCACACCGGCATTCGACAACAAACCGACAGAAGATGTTTATATGGCTGTTACAGCAGACGGCGATTCGCTGAAAATCTATCCGGCCATGAAAAACAGCAAACTCGTAGGAGCCGCAGTTGAAAGCAACACGAAGAAAGGTTTCAGCGGGGAGATCAAAGTGATCGTCGGTTTCGATGCCGAAGGCAAGTTGTTGAACTACTCCGTATTGCAACATGCCGAAACTCCTGGTTTGGGCGCCAAGATGCAGGAATGGTTCCGGGAAGACAAAAACCGCCAGAGCGTATTAGGACGTAATCTGGCCGACGGCGAACTGAAAGTGTCCAAAGACGGTGGCGATGTAGACGCCATCACAGCGGCAACCATCACCAGCCGCGCATTCCTGAACGCTGTAAACCGCGCCTACAGTGCTTTTTCCGGTACCGACGGATTGACCGGAGCCACCACATCATCCGATAACACAACTAAAGAGGGAGGAAACGACAATGAGTAATCTGAAAATATTGATGAATGGTATCATCAAAGAAAATCCGACATTCGTATTGCTGTTAGGTATGTGCCCGACATTGGGTACGACCTCTTCCGCTCTGAACGGTATGAGTATGGGACTTGCCACGATGTTCGTTCTGATCTGTTCCAACATCGTGATATCCGCCCTGAAGAACCTGATCCCCGACATGGTACGTATTCCGGCTTACATCGTTGTAATCGCGACGTTCGTAACAGTCGTACAAATGTGCATGGAAGCTTTCGTACCGGCCCTGTATGCCAGTCTGGGCTTGTTCATCCCGTTGATCGTTGTAAACTGTATCGTGCTGGGACGCGCCGAAGCATTCGCGGCAAAGAACGGGATCATACCTTCCGCTTTTGACGGAATCGGGATCGGATTGGGATTCACGCTGGCATTGACATTGCTGGGAGCGGTCCGGGAATTACTGGGAACAGGCCGGCTGTTCAACATGGCATTGATGCCCGAACAATACGGTTCACTGATTTTCGTACTGGCTCCGGGTGCTTTCATCGCATTGGGATATCTGGTCGCTATTGTAAACAAACTGCGTAAAGCTTAAAAACGAACGATATGGAATATATACTGATATTTATTGCCGCCGTATTCGTAAACAACGTTGTACTGGCACAGTTCCTGGGTATCTGCCCCTTCCTTGGCGTATCCAAGAAGGTGGAGACGGCAGCCGGCATGGGCGCCGCCGTGACTTTCGTATTGACGATCGCTACAGTCGTAACGTTCCTCGTACAAAAATATATTCTGGATGCTTTTGGCTTGGCTTTTATGCAAACCATCAGTTTCATCCTGATCATCGCCGCATTGGTACAGATGGTAGAGATCATCCTGAAGAAAGTCTCTCCGGCCCTTTATCAGGCTCTTGGCGTGTTCCTTCCTCTGATCACAACGAACTGTTGTATCTTGGGTGTGGCCATCCTCGTCATTCAAAAAGAATACAATTTATTGGAATCCGTTGTATATGCAATCTCAACAGCTATTGGATTTGCGTTAGCTTTGATTATCTTTGCAGGTGTCAGAGAACAATTAGCAATGACAAATGTTCCCGATGGCATGAAAGGAACTCCGATCGCCCTTATCACAGCAGGTCTGCTGGCTATGGCTTTCATGGGTTTTTCAGGGATTGTGTAATTACTAATCTAAATAAACACTAAGATGAAACAGAAGATTTTAGTAGCAGGTGGAACTGGTTACATCGGATCACACACCACGGTAGAACTGCAGAACGCAGGTTATGAGGTAGTCATCATCGACGACCTGTCTAACTCCAATATCGAAGTATTGGACGGCATCGAACGTATCACAGGCATCCGTCCTGAATTCATCAAGCTGGACCTGAAAGATAAGGAAGGAACCCGCGAAGCGTTGAAAGCTCATCCGGGGATCAAAGGTATCATTCTGTTCGCTGCCAGCAAAGCTGTAGGCGAATCCGTACAACAACCGTTGAAATACTATCGCAACAACGTCGTTACACTGGTGAATCTGTTGGAACTGATGCCTGAATTCGATATCGAAGGTATCGTATTCTCTTCTTCCTGTACCGTTTACGGACAGCCTGATCCGGAGAACCTTCCTGTAACCGAGAATGCACCGATCAAACCGGCTACTTCTCCGTATGGAAATACAAAGCAGATCAACGAAGAAATCATCCGCGATACGATCCACGCCGGCGCTCCTTTCAAGAGCATCATCCTGCGTTACTTCAACCCGATCGGAGCACATCCGACAGCAGAGATCGGCGAATTGCCTAACGGCGTTCCTCAGAACCTGATTCCGTATCTGACACAGACGGCTATGGGCATCCGCAAAGAGTTGAGTGTGTTCGGTGACGATTACGACACAGTCGACGGCTCTTGTATCCGCGACTACATCAACGTTGTCGACTTGGCAAAGGCTCACGTGATCGCTATGGACCGCATGTTAGGTGGCAAGTCTTTGGATAATGTGGAAATATTCAACCTCGGAACCGGAAACGGTGTTTCCGTATTGGAACTGATCAACACATTCGAAGCTGCTACAGGCGTCAAAGTCCCGCATAAAATCGTTGGCCGTCGCGAAGGCGACATCGAAAAAGTTTGGGCCAATCCCGAACGTGCCAATAAAGTTTTAGGCTGGAAAGCAACAGAAACATTGGCCGATACATTGGCTTCTGCTTGGAAATGGCAGGAAAGACTGCGCGAACGCGGTATCATGTAATCGGAAACATTTACGTAATTGATAGAAGGGGAAGCATCAAACAATGTTTCCCTTTTTTCATTTCATATTCATACCCAACAATACTCAATCAATCAATCAGTTTACGCAAACCTTCATTATTTTCTTGTAATTAGGAATGAAATATATTATCTTTTTATTATAATAATAAAAAATATTTCATTATATTGCAATCATTTCATACTTATTATTAATCAATAAAAGATCTGTCATGAAAAAAAATCAGTTTGTTCTCGATACGACTAACATGAATGGCGGTCTGAAGGTATGGCTCAACGAAACAATTCAAGCAATAGAATCAAGCGAAAACCTCGATCCACAAATCACTTCACGAATTGCAATATATAGATTATAAATATCGTAGACAAAATATTTATGTAAGTCCTAAATAAAAACAACAATCAACATGAAAACAAGAAATTTGATATGGCTATTGACCTTATTGGTCATGTTATTTAGTAGATGCAACAATGGTAATGAGGCACCACCTTATAATTATCATCTTAAACTAAAATTCGAGGATAGTTCCGGCAAGAATTTAGTAAACGGGTTAAAGTATGAGCAGCAAAGCTATTCGTTCCAAGTCACAGATGAGTATAAGTTGCAAGTCACATCAACCGATATATCCGATCAAAAAGAAATACTCTATGTCGAAGTCGAGAACGACCAAGCTGAATACCTGCATTTCTCATACAGCACTTTTGATTATGTAGCATCTACCATCACATGGAAATTGGTATGTCCGCATATATTCGGAAATAACGAAGAACATATCATTACTTCTTATTGGAAAAAAGAGAACCACATGGCCGTTTGCTTGAAAATCACCTGCGATGACAAGGATTTTCAATTTACACAAAAACAAGGATCAAATGCATATACAACTCTTATAACCCTTAGCAAATAAAAAAAGAATAACAAAAACGTTCTCGAAACCAAGCACAAAGTAAGCCCCAATCAAAAAGAAACCATACGTTCCACCCGTGTAATCGGATCGGCCCACATGGGTGGAACGTATGGTTTACAAACCCGGTTGGGTTTGTAACGATGCTTATGTAATGTATCCTTAACCATATATTTTTCTTGTTGGACAGCAAATTCCTTGCAAAAATCGTCTGTCATACAATAAATCTCTGTAACTTTAGCCTCCGAAAACATAGTGGCAATTGTTTAAAAGTTATAATCGGACTCTATAAATTCAATATTTTCATCTATATATTCCTTATATTCAAATAAATAATAATCTATTTAATATTTATATCAAACTGACGTTATGAATAATTTAAAAGGATTCACTTTCGGCATCCTGACATCCGCGACGTTCGGATTAATACCTTTGTTTACCTTGCCTTTAATGGCAAAAGGAATGCAATTCGATTCCATTCTGTTCTATCGCTTCCTGTTTGCGACATTGGCTCTGGCTGGTATTATGGCCGCAAAGAAAGAACCTTTCCGTGTGGAAAAGCGGGAAATTCCGATACTGGTGTTATTAGGCTTTTTCTATACGGCTTCGGCCATGTTCCTGTTTTGGGGATATCGCTTCATGTCGGCCGGAATCGCCACGACGTTGCATTTCACTTACCCAATATTCGTGACTCTGATCATGCTGTTCGTTTTCCGGGAAAAGACCTCTTGGATCACCCTGATGGCGACCATGCTGGCTATTTGCGGAGTAGCCCGGCTTTCGATCAATGAAGGAGAAATGAGATTGAATACATCAGGTGTTTTCATCGTGTTGCTTTCTGCGGTAGGATACGCACTATACATCACGACCGTCAATAAATCCCGCATACAAAAAATGACCGGCCGCAAGCTGACTTTCTTCGTATTCATCGTCAGCACGATCCTGTTTGCCATCAAAGCCTGGACCAATGAAGGCATACAACCGATTCCCGACCTGATGTCTTTTGCCAACCTGATCCTGTTAGCGATTGTTCCGACAGTCGTCTCCAACATCACCCTGGTACTTGCCGTACACAACATCGGCGGGACGCTTACCGCCGTATTGGGAGCCGTAGAACCCATTACCGCCGTATGTATTGGAATATCGGTTTTCAGCGAGCCCTTTACTCCCAACCTGGCGATAGGTATCCTGCTTATCATCGTCGCTGTAACCCTGATAATCCTATCCAAATCGATACAGGACACCTTACGGAAAATATACAGGAAAACAACTCATTTGCAAGCACTGAAATAAACAACAGGATCACAGGGCGGTTCCCATATACACGAAGAACAGGGAAAGAACCGCCGCGAAAAGAAATACATTCCGCGCCGTATGTCCCAATGTGCGGTTTAACGCTCTTCCTTCCAGTGTAATCAATTCCCGTGTCGTGTAAAAACAAAGGACGAACAAGATTCCGAATAAAAACAAGATCCACCGGGGAGCTTCCAACACAAGCGGAAGCACCAAGACAAACGCCATACACTCATTAAAAATATAAAACACCCGGCCGAAACGACGGCCGAATAAAACGATTGTCGTCCGTTTACAGGCAGCCTTATCCTGTTCATAATCCCGGTAATTATTGACAACCAAGATATTCACGGACAAAAGTCCCAAGGCCACAGATAATAAAAAAGACAATAAGGAGAAGCTTAACGTCTGTATATAATAAGTGAAACAAACGGGTATGACCCCATAGAACAACAACACGCAAATATCTCCCAAACCGTTATAGGCCAAAGGATAAGGACCGGCAGAATAAGCCAACACACACACGGCAATCGCAATTCCCACCCATATCAAGCGCCAGTCTGCAAAACAGATCAGCAACAAACCGGACAAACAAGTAACCCCCAACGTAACGAACGTACCAACCAGCATCGCTTTCGGAGCGATCCATCCTTGTGCAACCGCCCGCTCCGGCCCCAACCGATCTTCCCGGTCGGCTCCCTTCTTAAAATCGAAATAATCGTTTGCGAAGTTACTGGCTATTTGGGCAAAAAGAGCCACAAGAAAACACAACACCGCCGGTACGATATCGAACATCCCGTCATAATAAGCCAATGCACACCCCAACAACACCGGGCTGGCAGAGGCAGTCAAGGTCTTGGGACGCGACGCCTCCACCCAAACTCCAACAAGAGATTTTTTATCTTTCATAATCTGTTTTCAACATAAATTTTCGGTACAAAAATAAAAACAAAAAGAGCACATATTTGTTTTTTACACAAGAATTCATCTATCTTTGCAACATGAAGGATTTTCTAATCATATTGACTCTGCTATTCGGTATATTGCTTTTTGTACCTAAAGACGTACAAAACAACGATACTATGCCTGATCTGCAGGCGAAGAAGGAAATGGTCATGTTAGAAAAAGGGGCAGCCGACCTGCAACATAACTTGGAAATCCTCAGTTGCGACTTGAAAAGCTGTAATTGCCTGACACCTCGCAGGACCACCCAGAATATCAGCAATACATTGAACATACGGTTACTGAAGATCGAAAAAAGAACAATCCGGTATTTTCGATTGAAAGAAATCAATATTCTCCGGAAAGTATCCGAAGAAGTAACAACATATCAAACCATAAACTTTTCAACTCTCCTTTGCCGCATGGGATACCATGTATACGGCCTGCGGAAAATCATTATTTGAGTATAAGTAAATAATCCGATTTTGTATGGAATTCATATTTCATACCGTTTCCTTATTGCATTCCTTGAAATGCGACAAATTATCATTTACTTAAAAATCAAATAATTATGTCTACAAAAAAGAATAAATTCAGCATCTATATTTATGTCGTTGTCACAATTATCGGTTGCGTGCTCGCTTGCAGTTCGGTCATTCCGAACGATTACCTGAAACTGGTGATCGTCATGGGGGCCCTCGGTGTCGGCCTGTATGGCATCATGAAAGGCCTCAGTACTCCTTCCACCACGGAAGAAAGAGCCATTGATGAAAAATAAAAAATCGTATTACAGCCTAAATAGTACAGACATGAAAATAAATAAAGATCTTGTGGATGCAACCATGATGTTGTCATTCATTATTCTGGTATTAATCGGAACAACTGACTTCTCCAATCTGTTGTTAAAAGAAATAACGATGGGAGGTCTTGGCCTGCTGAGTGCAGCAATGATCGCTTTACGGGTCATTCAAATGCGGCAGGAAAGCAATAGTCCAAAGGATGAAGAATACGAATATTAAAGAATAATTCCTAACAACCCTAACTGAATGTCTATTCGCTTCCTGTTGTTTACTTCGTGGTGATCTCGAGGTTTTCCAAGGTACGTTTTTCTACCTACAAACAACTTGCTGTTTACTTGGTTACGGCAAATGTTCTTTGCCGGGCAACAGGAAGCAAGACATTTTAACATATTAACAAACTAACAAGAAAGAAGGGACCATGATAACAAGTATGACATTATTGATTCTCTCGCTGGTGGCACTTTACATAGGAGCCGGCTGGTTGGTTCAAGGAAGTTCCGCTTTAGCTCTCAAGGCCAAAATATCACCATTGGTCATCGGGCTGACTATCGTTGCATTCGGGACAAGCGCACCCGAACTGGCAGTAAATCTGAACGCCACGCTCAGCGGACGGGAAGACATGGCAATCGGAAACATCATTGGCTCGAACATTTTCAACATCGGGGTCATATTAGGAATTTCGGCAACTATTTGCCCGATACAAGCAAAAAAACAATTGCTCCGAATCGATATCCCGGTCCTGCTGGCCGCAACCCTACTGCTCGCCATTTTTTTATGGAACGGCACATTAGGGCGGACGGAAGGGCTTTTCTTCCTATCCGGCATCATCATTTACACATTATTCAGTCTGTTCCACTCCCGCAAACACGGAGAAGGGCCGAATCAGGAACTCGAAGAACAACCCAAGCACTGGGCTTTCGACATCCTGAGCATCATCGGCGGACTGGCCGTCCTGGTCTTTGCGTCCCGATTATTGGTGGACAATGCAGTCTCCATCGCCAAAGAGCTCGGAGTAAGCGAAGCGGTTATCGGACTTACGATCGTCGCAGCCGGAACAAGTATGCCGGAACTGGCAACATCCATCGTTGCCGCCTACAAACGTAAGACGGATATCGCCATCGGGAATATCGTCGGTTCAAACTTATTCAACATACTGGCTGTCGCAGGTTCCTGTTCGCTTATACATCCCATCGACACCCAAAATATAGACAACATCGACCTGATGGTCATGACAGCCCTATCCGTACTGTTACTGCCACTGGTAAAAAGCGGACAAAAAATATCCAGAACAGAAGGGATCGTCCTGATCCTCTCCTATGTGATTTACATGTTCTGGCTACTTCGCGCGCCCCTATGGAGCACTCCCTAAATCATGCCACGGCCGTACATCCCACATTTTCCTGTGACAAACAATCGCCAGCAAAGCCATCAGGGCGGCAAAAACATGCAAATCGGAATAAAGAAACTATATTTTTCCCTTTATGAATCATAAATACGCCACAGATAAGTGTAATTTATGTACTTTTATCCCCGAAAACATTCATGAGCTTGATTCCATCATGAATACGACTTCATCCAAACTTTAAATTAACACACATGAAAGCACTATTTGCAAGTTTGATGGCAGCAGCCGCGCTGCCCCTCTTCGCCCAGAAAGACGCAAACATCCGCATCTATCCGGAGCAAGGGAAACAAGAGATCAGTAAACACATCTACGGACAGTTTGCCGAACACCTCGGGACCTGTATCTACGGCGGATTATGGGTCGGTCCCGAATCCGAAATACCCAACACCGAGGGGTATCGGAACGATGTGCTCCAAGCCTTGAAAGACCTGAAGATCCCGAACCTGCGCTGGCCGGGGGGCTGTTTTGCCGACGAATACCACTGGATGGACGGCATCGGCCCGAAAGAAAACCGCCCGAAGATGGTGAACAACAACTGGGGCGGAACGATCGAAGACAACAGCTTCGGCACGCACGAGTTCCTGAACCTCTGCGAACTGTTAGGCTGCGAGCCTTACATCAGTGCCAATGTCGGTAGCGGAACCGTCGAAGAGATGGCCAAATGGGTCGAATACATGACCTCGGAAGGCGACAGCCCGATGGCCCGCCTGCGCCGCCGGAACGGGCGCGACAAGGCTTGGAAAGTCAAATTCATCGGCGTCGGCAACGAAAGTTGGGGATGCGGCGGAAGCATGCGTCCCGAATACTATGCCGACCTCTACCGCCGCTACTCCACCTACTGCCGCAACTACGACGGCAACCGCCTTTTCAAGATTGCCAGCGGAGCCAGCGACTACGACTACAACTGGACGGAGACGCTGATGAAAAACATAGGCGGCCGCATGGACGGCATCTCCCTGCACTATTACACGGTGACGGGATGGAGCGGCAGCAAAGGATCGGCCACGGATTTCAACAAGGACGACTATTACTGGACGATGGGCAAATGCCTCGAAATAGAAGATGTCGTTAAGAAACATATCCAAATCATGGACAAATACGACCCACAGAAGAAGATCGCCCTGATGGTAGACGAGTGGGGAACCTGGTGGGACGAAGAGCCGGGTACGATCAACGGTCACCTGTACCAGCAGAACACCATGCGCGACGCTTTCGTGGCAGCCCTTACCCTGAACGTGTTCCACAAATATACGGACCGCGTCCGGATGACCAACATAGCCCAGATCGTCAACGTGCTACAATCCATGATCCTGACGAATGGCCCGAAGATGTTGCTCACGCCGACCTACCATGTCTTCCAGATGTACAACGTACACCAAGACGCCACCTTCCTACCTATGGACCTGATCTGCGACAAGGCCAAAGTGCGTGGAGGTCGCGAAGTGCCGATGATAAGCGCCTCTGCCTCCGAAGACAAGAACGGGTGTATCCACATCTCCTTAGCCAATGTAGACGTCGACAACGCCCAAAACATCACCCTCGACCTGCAAGGACGGCAAATCAAAAGTGTGAAGGGCCGCATCCTGACCTCCGCCTCCATCAACGACCATAACACCTTCGAGAAACCGGATGCCGTGAAGCCGACCGTCTTCAACGGGGCGAAAATCGAAAAGGGACAACTCAAGGTCAACCTGCCTGCCAAGTCGATTGTCGTACTGGAAGTGAAATGATTTATGATTGAACGTGGCGTTGTTTTGTGGTATCCGGTCAGGAGTAACACGGCTCTTTCATTTAAGCTCTAAGTAGAGACATAGTTTCCCTTACCCGATT